>Ga0156174_1008_pt1 | contig 63848 bp, 79 predicted proteins | sample RifCSPlowO2_12_FD_107827 | JGI IMG/M metagenome (GOLD analysis project Ga0156174, IMG submission 107827) | Bacteroidetes bacterium RIFCSPLOWO2_12_FULL_35_15
TAATATTTTTATCTGTTATTAAAACTTGGGGACAAGTAACTAAGTTTGAAATCAAATTTTCGGAACCGTTGGCTGTTTTTGTTTTTGTGGAAAATCTTTCTGCAAACTACCCTGACAATCCTTTTAAAAAGTTATTTAGTAGTTCGAAATTCAATCAAGATAAATATAAAAACCTTATTGCCGAATTTGATACTCTGAAAATAGACTATTCTTATGAATATTCAGAATATCCTTATGGACAGAAATTTCCGGGTATGACAGGTTCATTATTAAAAAGAAACTTAATAAAATGTGACTCTTTGGATGAATTTAAATTAAGTTCAGTCGGTCTTATTCCTAATATGGAATTAATCAAGCTGACTTCAATACTAACATGTTTTGAACCTGTTTATCAGGAATTGGTTTACCAACCCAATAAGGAAAAATTTGAGAAACAATTAAACGATATTTCAAGTTTTATAACTTCTAAAAATATTGCATCCTATTTTGAAATTGGGCAGAAATTTTATAATTCATCCTGGGATAACTCTATTCCTTTTGAAATTGCTCTTTATCCATTGCCAAACTCAAAATCCTTTACTGCCGAGGCTTTCTGTAATAATGCTGCCAGTGCTATTCCAACAGACTTTAAGGATTATAATCTGTTGCTAAGTATAATGCTTCACGAAATTTTTCACATTTTATATAATGAACAATCTCTTTCAGTAAAAAAAGATATTGATAAATGGTTTAATTCCAATCCTTCTATACATACTACTTACGCTTATTTGTTATTAAATGAAGCAGTAGCAACTGCGTTAGGTAATGGATATGTTTATGAACAATTGAGCGAGAAAGAAGACAGTACAGAATGGTATAATCAAAAATACATTAACCTCATGGCAAAGAAAATTTATCCTATGATTAAAGAATATATATATAATCATAAATCGTTAGACAAATCATTTGTAGATAATTATATTAAAATATACGACATCGACTTCTCATATTGGATTTCAGAGCTAGACAATATAATGACCTATCGTTATGTTCTTACTGAAAATTCAGATGATTTCAATTATATAAATCAATTTTTCCCTTATAAGTCAATGACTCAATATGAAGATAATATTTCTGAAAACTCTATTGAAAAAATGATGAAGACCCCGATTACAAAAATCGTTATTATATCAAAAGACCATAAAAACAAACTTCAATTAATAAAACAGAAATTTATTGAGTTAAAAAATTGGAATCCCAATTGTAAAATTGACTTTACATATTCGGTCTTTATAGCTGACAAAACATATTTAACTATAATTAATTCTGTACAAAATAAGACAAGCAAACAAATTGAAACATTAACAATAAAATAATACATCAGTTGCAATCGGTAGAGCGGACATCAATACATGAAAACGTATTCTAATTTGTTCTTCATTTTGCAAACAGATTCTTCTGCCTAAATGCAGAAAGAAAGAAAAAAAACTTGTAGAATAAAAAAAACGTATTACCTTTGTGCAGAAACAAATCGAAAAAATGGATTTAAAGCAATTACATCATCATCATTTCAATACTGACTTTCAGGCGAGAAGGAAATGATATGTGTAAAAACTAAAATATTTCAAAACCCGTCTGAGTAAAACAGACGGGTTTTTTGTTTCATCATCCCACAGTTTACTCAGACTCAAAAAACAAAAACAATGAGTAAACTAAAAATTGCGATTCAAAAAAGCGGAAGATTAAGTGAAAAGTCTTTGGAACTCCTAAAAAATTGTGGAATTAAACTCTCTAATGACGACCGTAAACTAAAAACGGAAGCTCAAAATTTCCCAATAGAAGTATTATTTTTGCGTGATGATGATATTCCACAATATGTAGAACAAGGTGTTGCCGATATTGGAATATTAGGTGAGAACGAAGTATGGGAAAAAGAGAAAAATGTGCAAATGGTAGAAAAGTTGGGTTTCGCAAGCTGTAAACTTTCTTTAGCTATTCCAAAGGATGAAGACTATCCGGGTTTATTATACTTCAATAATAAAAAGGTAGCGACCAGCTATCCCAAGATCCTGAAAAAATATTTTAATGAAAAAAATATCAAGGCCGAAATAGAAGAGATTGGAGGAAGCGTTGAAATTGCTCCAGGTATTGGTTTGGCAAATGCCATTTTTGATATTGTAAGCACAGGTAGTACACTTTTAATGAATGGGTTAAAAGAAGTACATGTAGTAACAAAAAGTACTGCGGTTTTAATTGCAAATAAAAATTTAAACCAAGAAAATGGACAGATTTTAGAAAAACTTTTATTCCGGATAAAAGCTGTCAGAACGGCTAGTGAGAACAAATATATTTTACTAAATGCTCCAGCCGGTGCCATTCCACAAATTTCATCCATTTTGCCAGGGATGAAGGCTCCAACTGTTTTGCCTCTGGCAGCAGAAGGGTGGGTAAGTATTCACTCAGTTGTAAAAGAAGATGAGTTTTGGGAAGTAATTGATCAGCTCAAAACTGTTGGAGCACAAGGGATTTTAGTCGTGCCAATAGAAAAAATGGTTTTATAAATTAATTTGTAAAGGAAAGATTCAAAATGAAAACAATAATATATCCAAATAGAAAGGACTGGCTAAAACTAACACAACGGCCAACCTTTGAAAAAAAAGAACTGAATGAATTAGTTCTAAAAATTTTCAATGCAATAAAAAAGGATGGTGATAAAGGAGTAAAAAAATACAGCTCTCTTTTCGATAAGATAGATTTAAAATCTTTAAAAGTGAATGAAAAAATTATTTCCGATGCATCAAAAGAGGTTTCAAAAGAATTGAAATCGGCCATTCAAGAGGCGAAACGGAATATTGAAAAGTTTCATGCTTCACAAAAAGAATTATCAAAAGTAATTGAAACTACTAGTGGAGTATATTGTTGGCGTGAAACTAGAGGGATTGAAAAAGTTGGGATTTATATTCCGGCAGGAACGGCACCTTTGTTTTCAACCGTATTGATGTTGGGTATTCCAGCAAAATTAGCACGTTGTAAAGAAATTATTTTATGTACGCCTCCAAACAAAAAAGGCGAAATTAACCCTGTAATACTTTATGCAGCAAGTTTGGTAGGAATAACTTCTATTTTTTTTGTTGGTGGTATTCAAGCTATTGCAGCCATGACGCTGGGTACAAAAAGTATTCCTAAAGTGGATAAGATCTTTGGACCTGGTAATCAATATGTGACTGCAGCAAAACTGAGGGCTCAAAATTTAGGTGCTGCTATTGATATGCCGGCAGGACCAAGTGAAATATTAATAATTGCAGATAAAACGTGTAAGCCATCTTTTGTGGCAGCTGATTTACTTTCGCAGGCGGAACATGGGGAAGACAGCCAGGTAATCTTATTATCTGATAATGAAAAGGTGCTTGAGGAGATTTTATTAGAATTGAAACAACAACTAAAAGCATTGCCACGAAAAACCATTACAGAAAAGACCTTGAAAAATAGTAAAGCAATTGTTTTGAAGAACATAAATGAATGTATTGAATTTAGCAATGAATATGCTCCTGAACATTTAATTCTGGCAATTGATAAAGCAAATAAAGTTATTCCAAAGATCATTAATGCAGGTTCAGTTTTCTTAGGAAACTACAGTTGTGAAAGTGCCGGTGATTATGCAAGTGGAACAAACCACACACTCCCAACAAATGGCTATGCTAGAGCATATAGCGGTGTTTCTTTGGATAGTTTCGTAAAGAAAATTACCTTTCAGGAATTGACAATAGAGGGAATAAAAAATATAGGACCGACTATTGAATTGATGGCAGAAGCGGAGCATTTGTTTGCTCACAAAAATGCAGTTTCTATTCGACTAAAAAATTTGTAAAATGTTTGAGTTAGAAAATATAGTACGTAAAAATATACTTTGTCTCAAGCCTTATTCAAGCGCAAGAGATGAGTTCTCCGGAAAAGATGGCGTGTTCTTAGATGCGAATGAAAATCCATTTGGCATATTTAATCGTTATCCAGATCCTTATCAAAAGGAACTAAAGAAAAAGTTAAGTGAATTGAAATCAATTGCCCCTGAAAACATATTTGTTGGAAACGGCAGTGATGAAGTGATTGATCTTGCCTTTCGGATATTTTGTAATCCTGGTAAAGATAAGGCACTTACATTTTCACCAACTTATGGAATGTATGATGTTTCAGCTGAGATCAATGAGGTCGAGTTGATAAAAATTCCATTAAACGAATCTTTTCAAATTGATCTGAAGGGGGTGAAGAAATACTTGAACGATAAAAAATTAAAACTAATTTTCATTTGCTCACCTAATAACCCAACTGGAAATATCCTGATCAATATTGAATGGGTTTTGCAACGATTCAAAGGAATCGTAATTGTTGATGAAGCCTATATTGATTTTAGCAATACAGAATCTTTTATTTCAAAAATTGAAACCAATCCTAATTTAATTGTTTCACAAACATTTAGCAAAGCATGGGGGCTAGCTGCTGCAAGAGTAGGTACAGCATACTCAACCAGTAAAATTATCTCTTTGTTCAGCAAAGTGAAAGCTCCCTATAATGTAAGTGAGCTCAATCAAAAAGCTGCTTTACAAGTATTGAACAACACTAAAGAATTTGAAAAAAGAAAATTCATTATTCTGGAGCAAAAAGATTGGTTAGAAAAAGAGTTAAATCTAGTGCCGATTGTAAAAAAAGTTTATCCTTCGGATGCGAATTTTATGTTAATTGAAACGACTAATGCTAACAAGATCTATACTGCATTGGTAGCTCAAAAAGTAATTACCAGAAACAGAAATAGTTTAGTGAAGAACTGTATTCGAATCACTGTAGGAAGACCGGACGAAAATCAAAAACTCATTAGTGCATTAAACAATTTATAACATGAAAAAAATATTATTTATTGACAGAGATGGTACTATGGTGATTGAACCACAAATCGATCTTCAGTTAAATAGTTTGGAGAAACTGGAATATTATCCGGGTGTTTTCCAAAATCTTTCGCTCATTGCTAAAGAATTGGATTATAAACTGGTTATGGTAACAAACCAAGATGGGCTTGGTACGACTTCTTTTCCGGAAGATACATTTTGGCCCGTACAAAAAAAAATTATTCAGGCATTTAAAAATGAAGGTGTTGAGTTTTTGGAAGTGCTGATCGACAAATCGTTCCCTCACGAGAATTTACCAACACGTAAACCTGGAACGGCCATGCTTACTCATTATATGAATGGTGATTATGATTTAAGTAATTCCTTTGTCATTGGAGATAGATTAACGGATGTACAATTAGCAAAGAACCTTGGATGTAAAGCAATTTATCTTAGTAAGGAAAAATGTGAGGATGTCGTTTTATCAACCCTCAATTGGGCAGATATTTATCAAAAACTGAAATCAGAACCGCGCAAGTTTAAAGTGGAACGAATAACATTGGAAACAAAAATTGAAGTAGAAATTAATTTAGATGGTTCAGGGAAAAGTTCTATTTCAACCGGATTAGGTTTTTTTAATCACATGTTGGAACAGGTCGCCAAGCATGGAAATTTAGATTTAGTCATTAATGTGAAAGGGGATCTTCACATTGACGAACACCACACCATTGAAGATGTGGCCATTACTCTCGGAGAAGCATTTTTAAAGGCATTAGGAAATAAAAAAGGAATTGAACGTTATGGATTTTTATTGCCGATGGATGAATGCCTTGCTCAGGTTGCTATTGATTTCGGAGGAAGGCCATGGCTCGTATGGGATGCAGAATTTGGGCGCGAAAAAATAGGAGAGATGCCAACAGAAATGTTCATGCATTTTTTTAAATCTTTCAGCGATAATGCAAAATGTAATTTGAACATTAAAGCAGAAGGAGAGAATGAACATCACAAGATCGAAGCAGTATTCAAAGCTTTTGCAAAAACAATAAAAATGGCAGTAAGCAAAACAAATAATTACTCAATACCGAGTACTAAAGGAACATTATGATCGCAATTATAAAATACAATGCAGGCAATGTCAGATCTGTTGAAAATGCTATACGAAGAATAGGATTCGATTGTGTTGTGACGGATGATAAAGAAAAAATCAATGCAGCAGATAAAGTGATCTTCCCTGGTGTTGGGGAGGCAAGTTCGGCAATGAGCTATTTAAAAAAATATCAGTTGGATGATTTGATAAGATCATTAAAACAACCCATGTTAGGAATTTGCCTTGGGCAACAATTGATGTGTAATCATTCGGAAGAAGGGAATACAGATTGTTTGCGGGTTTTTAATGCAAATGTTAAACTGTTTCCACCAAAAGAATTGGTTCCACACATGGGGTGGAACAATTTACTTGACTTGAAAGGTGATTTGTTTAAAGGAATAACTAACCTTGATAATGTATATTTTGTACATAGTTATTATGCAGAAATCTGCGAATCAACAAAGGCTGTCTGCGATTATATTTTACCATTTAGTGCTGCTATGCAAAAAAATAATTTTTATGCTACTCAGTTTCATCCTGAAAAATCAGCAAGTGTGGGAGAGAAAATTTTAAAAAATTTTTTGGAGCTATGAGAATAATTCCAGCAATTGATATTATCAATGGAAAGTGTGTACGATTATCTCAGGGAGATTATATTACGCAAAAAATATATAATGAAAATCCTTTGGAAGTAGCGAAGGAATGTGAAGCAAATGGAATTCGTTTTCTGCATTTAGTGGACCTTGATGGTGCAAGATCAAAACGAATTGTTAATTACAAAGTCTTGAATGAGATCACATCCAAAACAAATTTAAAAGTTGATTTTGGTGGTGGATTAAAAAGTAATGAAGATATTAAAATTGCTTTTGATAATGGGGCTTCACAAATAACAGGTGGAAGTATTGCTGTTGCTGATCCATCACTTTTTATGGAATGGTTGGCAATTTATGGTACAGAAAAAATAATTTTAGGAGCAGATTGTAACAATAGAAAAATTGCCACACAAGGTTGGTTGAATAGTTCTGAATTGGATGTGATTGAATTCATAAAAGAGTATGAACAAAAAGGGATTCACTATGTAATTAGTACCGATATTAGTAAAGACGGAATGTTGCAGGGCACCTCTAATGAATTATATGTGGAGATATTAAACAAAACAAAAATAAAACTAATTGCAAGTGGCGGAGTTTCTTCAATTACTGATCTCAAACTATTAAAAGAAATTGGTTGTGAAGGAGCAATTGTTGGGAAAGCGATTTATGAGAAAAAAATTACTTTAAAAGAATTAAGCAAACTATGTTGAAGAAAAGAATCATTCCTTGTTTAGATATTAAAAACGGACGCACCGTAAAAGGTGTCAATTTTGTTGATATACGTGATGCGGGGGATCCGATCGAGTTGGCAAAAAAATATGTGGAGGAGGGCGCTGATGAATTGGTTTTTTTAGACATCACAGCTACTATTGAAAAAAGGAAAACACTTGCTGAATTGGTAGAAAAAATTGCTAGAGAGATCAACATCCCTTTTACCGTTGGAGGGGGAATAAATTCTATTAAAGATGTATCTATAATAATAAAAGCAGGTGCTGATAAAGTTAGTATCAATTCTTCAGCGGTTAAGCGTCCCGAATTAATTTCGGAAATCGCAATGCAGTTTGGCAGTCAGTGTGTGGTAGTGGCAATTGATACAAAATTTAAAAACAACGAATGGTTAGTTTATAGGAATGGTGGAAAAATTCCAACGACTTTTAAAACTCTTGATTGGGCAATTAAAGCGGAAAAATTGGGTGCTGGAGAAATATTATTGACTTCCATGAACAATGATGGAACAAAAAATGGTTTTGCTGTAGATATTACAAACACTATAAGTCAAGCAGTCAATATTCCTGTGATTGCTTCGGGTGGAGCAGGAGCGAAGGAACATTTCAAAGAGATATTTGAAAAAGCAAAAGCGAGTGGCGCGTTGGCTGCGAGTATATTTCATTTTGGTGAAATTCCCATCCCTGAATTAAAAAAATATTTAAAAACTCAAAATATTCCCATACGATGAATATAGATTTTAATAAAACGAACGGACTTGTTCCTGTAATTATACAAAATTACCTGAACCAACAAGTGCTTATGTTGGGCTATATGAACGAAGAAGCATTTCTTAAAACAAAAAATGAAGGCAAGATTATTTTTTTTAGTAGAAGTAAAAATAGGTTGTGGATGAAAGGAGAGTCGTCCGGTAATTTTTTATTTGTAAAAGGGATTCAGATTGATTGTGACAACGATACTATCCTTATACAAGCTGACCCAGTCGGCCCAGCATGTCACACAGGTTCTAACTCCTGTTTCAGAGAAGAAACCAGTAAAGGTTTTTTATATGAATTGGAACAAACCATTTCGCAACGGATTGAAGAGGATGACGAAAATTCGTACACGAATAAACTTTATAAACGTGGCATCAATAAAGTAGCTCAAAAAGTGGGCGAAGAAGCTGTGGAACTTGTTATTGAAGCAAAAGACAATAATAAAGAACTTTTCAAAAACGAAGCAGCAGATTTGTTATATCACTTTTTAATTTTACTAAAAGCTAAAAATATAAGATTAGAGGACATCGAACAAGTATTAAAAAAAAGAGAAAAGTAGTTCGACATATACTAGTATCATGTCAAATATAGTATGAGGCTTTCCCGGATCAAGAAGCCAAATATATTTTGGATAGATTTAATTTTGTTGACACTCCAAAACTTGGAAGTTAATATTCGGATATTATTGCAATTTATTTCCTCAAAAATTAAAGTCGACTTTTTGAGGTTCGACTAATTATTCTTAACAAATACGCTATGGATTTAGAGTGGTTCGCCAAAGTTTTATTACAAAAAAGAGGTGACAGCAATAAAATTTACAGTCTGTATGAGCCTCATGTAAAATGCTACACCAAAGGAAAGGAGCATAAGAAATTTGAATTTGGAGGTAAAGTGTTAATACTTATTACACAGAAAACAGGAGTAATTGTAGGAGCATTAAACTTTAATGAAACATTACACGATTCGAAAACATTACCTGATGCATTGCAACAATATGAACGACTTACCGGCAAACAGGCGAAAAATATATTTTTTGACAGAGGTTACAGAGGACCGAAAACAATAAACCAAACCAATTTACATACGCCTAAACCAAATCCAAACATAACAAAAGCAAAACGAAGAAAACACAAACGAAGAGCAGCAATTGAGCCAACAATAGGACATCTAAAGCACGACTACAGAATGATACGCAACTATCTCAAAGGAGCCATTGGTGATGAAATGAATGTGATGTTATCGGCTGCTGCAATGAACTTTAAACGGATAATGAATCTCTGGAAACAGGGACTTAAATTTTTTATTGAAAATTTATGCTTGTTATTACTTGGCTACTACTGCAATTTATTTCCTCAAAAATTAAAGTCGACTTTTTGAGGTTCGACTAATTATTAAAGCCTCATAATTTCCTTATTTTTATTTAAAACCTAACTTAATTATTCTTTAATCATTTCATAAGATGTACTTCATATAGGTCGCTTAATTTTGCTGCGCTTGCAAGAGAAACCTCTTAGGTGTATTTGAAAAACGCCTATCATTATATGACGCTTATCATTTTTTTTGCCCTAAATAGGGAATTGTTTTCTAATTTATAAACAAAGTTATCAACATTCGATCGATTAGTATTATATATTATTATATATTTACTACACAAGAAAACAAAATTCATCTATACTATTACAAGATTAATCTAAAAAAAAACAAAAAAAATGACGACAAATAAATTAACAGAAGGAGCGGAAACATTGAATAAAAATGTTAATGATGCAATGAAATGGTTTCAGGATACCACTTCAACAATTATGATGGTCCAAAGCAAACAATTAGAGTACGCAAATGAGATGTATTCCAAAATGATGAACAACTATCTTGGCGAAATCAAAAAGGATAATTTTAATGATTCATTTGATTTGTCGAAAAAGATGATGGATCTGATGCAAAAAAACATAGAAAGTTTTATTAAAACTTCCGGTGATGCAATGAAAACAATTATGGAATCCGGCAACTATGGCGAAGATCCTACTCCTTATTCAAAGGAAATGTTGAACAAAATGACCAAAAATTTCAATGAGCAAGTGGACATGATTACAAATGTTAATAAAAATACTTTTGACACCTTATCTAAACAATTTAATATATCAAAAACATCATTTAGTCCAACATTTGAAAAATCAAAGAAAGAATTCGAAGCAAATTTTAAATTGTCGAAAGAAACAATTCAAAAAATTGTTGATTCTTATGCCAAGCTTAAAACTCCAACATTAGAAGCAAACAAAAAGGTAGTAGATGATTTGAATAAAAATATGAATTCAATGGCACAGAATAATTTTAAATTATGGTCTGAATTATTAAACAAGTATGACGGATCTGGATCAAAAAGTGATAGCGGGCTTTTAAAAAAGCAGCCACACCATAGCGGTAATGGTAAAGTGAAAACATCAGAAATGAAATAAATAAAATAATAATAACTATAAAAAATCAAAACAAGATGAAAAGTACATTAAATGAAAAGGCTGAAAAAATCAAAAGCAGTATTAAAGGAACAGCAGAAAAGTCAAAAGAAACAATAAGAGAGTTTATTGATTCTAATACAAAAAATATTGGTGCTGCAATGGATTCAAATAAAAAAATATTTGATTCGATAAAAGAAAAACTGGATCAGCAAGAAATGGAAGATACAGTAACATCTACTATTAAAAACACTTTTGGGAAATCAGTAGAACTTGCTGAAGATGCACTTGACAGCATCATAAATTCATATACAAGACAAATGGAATTGAATGTTGATTTCAATACCAAATTAGTAGATGCGATCAAAGAATCAAATAGTGAAAACCCTGAAAAAGTATTGACATTGATTCATGATAATTTTGAAGCAACTCGTCAATTAACTATTAACAATACAAAAGAGATTCTCGATTTTTACAATAAGCATACTAATCTTGCTTTAAATTTCAATGAAAAATTCGGTGAAAACATTAAGTCGCAATTGGATTCTATGTTTGCTATACAGAATAAAGGTTTAAATAAATTCACAGACTGGGCATCCGATTGGTGGAAACAACAAAACGATAAAAAGTAATAATTATCTCATATTTAGGACATTGTGAATTAAGTAATCAACGTACTTGATTTACAATGTTTTTTTCTTAATAATACAACGGTTAAACAAAAAGCCTTATGGAAAAAATGAATCAAATAAATTTTCAGGAATTAACAGAAAGCATCACAAAAGCAAGTCAGAAAATCATAAAAAATTATCTCGAAAATAGTACCGGATACGCCCATGACAACAGGGATATTACAAGCACCTTCAATTCTTTCGGAAGTAAGCTGGTTGCGGATTCGAAAGAAATGAAAAAAGTTCAGGATGTTTATGACATTTTTATACAAAGTCAACAGGAATTATGGAAACGAATAACAGAGCGACAATTTGATAAAACCAAAGAATATAAACCGTTAATTTCTCCTGATAAAAACGATAAACGATTTCGTGCACCAGAATGGGATGAAGCACCTTACTATTTTGATTTTGTCAAACAGAGCTATCTTTTAGTTTCAAAAATGATGAAAGATATAATTGAGAATGCAGGAATAGATGAATCTGAAAAGAAAAAATTGAATTTTTATTCCCAACAATATATTGATGCCTTTTCTCCTTCCAATTATATTGCAACTAATCCGGAAGCAATAAAATTAGCTCAGGAAACTAAAGGACAAAGTTTAATTGATGGATTTAAAAATCTATTGGCAGACATTGAAAAGGGTGGTATTACTCAAACTGATATGACAGCCTTTGAAGTAGGTGAGAACATTGCTGTTACTCCGGGAGCAGTTATATATGAAAATGAATTAATTCAACTTATTCAATATTCTCCTGCTACAAAAAATGTATGTGAAACACCTTTAGTTATTATTCCACCTTGGATTAATAAATTTTATATACTTGATTTGCGTCCAGAAAATTCTCTTACGAAATTTATCGTGGATCAGGGAGTAACAACTTTTATCATTTCATGGAAAAACCCAACTTCCAAAATGGGACATATTGCTTTTGAGGATTATGTGGAAATGGGATGTTTAAAAGCGATTGAAGTTGCCCAATCTATTACAAAATCAAAAAAAGTAAATACATTAGGATATTGTCTTGGCGGAACATTGTTAGGTATTACTCTTTCAATCCTTGCCAAACAAAAAACCAAACAGGAAAATCCTGTTAATTCCGCAACTTTCTTAGCTACTATGATTGACTTTTCGGATGTTGGACCAATGGGAGATGTAATTGACAATGCATTAGTAAAAAAACTGGAGAGAGGCGAATTGACTGAAAAAGGGGTTATGTCAGGACATGATATGGAAAAAGCTTTTAATCTTATCAGGGCGAATGACTTAGTTTGGAATTTTGTTGTCAATAATTATTTGAAAGGAAAAACGCCTACTCCATTTGATTTACTTTTTTGGACAAATGACAATACAAATCTTCCTGCCAGTATGTATCTTTTCTATTTACGTTACATGGTTCTGGAAAACAAACTAAGCAGAAAGAACGCATTACGGATTTGCAAAACACCTATTGATATTGGAAAAATAGAAGTTCCGGTTTATGTTATTGGACTTCAGGAAGATCATATTTCTCCTGCTCATACTACATTCACCATCACAGAATTGGTTAGCGGACCTGTCGAATTTATACTTGGGGGATCAGGCCATGTAATGGGTGCAGCCAATCCTCCTGCCAAAAAGAAATATGGTTATTACCTAAATGGTACTTTACATGAAGGATTTGAAAAATGGACAGAAAGCGCTGATTTTTTTGAAGGAAGCTGGTGGACTCCATGGATAAAACGTATCATTGAAAAATCAGGTAAACAAATTCCTGCTATCAAAAATTTAGGTAATACTAAATATAAAAAGATAGAACCTGCTCCAGGCAGATATGTAAAAGAAAAATGTGAGCATTACTCCACAAATAATTCTAATTCACATTAATTAAATTAACACTCTAAATATCTTTAAGCATAATGAATAACCCCGAAGCAGAGCTTCGGGGTATCGTGTTACCCGAATAAACTTAATTGATTTTTATGCAGTTTTTTATATGTGCCTTTTTCCTCACCTTGATTTTGAATATACATTTGTATAACTTCTTCATTTGCCTATTGCCCAACGGTATTAACGTAATAACCTTCGGTCCAAAAATTACCACCCCACAACTTTGTTTTAACTTCTGGATGAAGACGAAACAGTTCTTTTGCCGTAATGCTTTTTACTGCTTGAACAATACTTTTTACAGACAACATCGGAACACTTTGTATCAAAAAATGAACATGATTTTCATCCGCACCTATTTTCAACAAAATGTATTTCATACCGTTCCGAAATTTGCTTACAGATTTCAACCAAACTTTGTTCAACAGCCTCAGACAAAACACTTCTCCGATATTTTATCGGACAAACTATATGATACAGCAACAAACTTTTATTATGGTGCTTATGAATATGTTCACTCCTAACACAAATGTACTAAATACTAACCCGACCACCGAAGCAGAGCTTCGGGGTATTATTTGAATAAAAACGTATATGAGAAAAAAAAACAATAAAATAGCCTTGGTAACTGGTGGTACAGGAGGAATGGGCACTGCAATTTGCGAAAGATTGTATAAAGATGGTTATACTGTTGTAGCCAATTACAAAGATTTTACCAAAGCGATGAAATGGAGAGAGGAAGCAAAGAAATGGAGAGAAGATCAGCTAAAAATGGGTTTTGATCTAAAAATTGTTCAGGGAGATATTGCCAATTTTAAATCTACTGAAAAAATGTTCAAAGAAATAAATGATGAAATTGGGTCAGTGGATATTTTAGTCAATAATGCAGGTATTACTCGTGATGCGGCTTTGCACAAGATGACACCTGAGCAGTGGTACGAGGTAATAAACACCAATCTTAACAGCGTTTTTAATTGTTCCAGATGCGCTATTGAAGGAATGATTGCTAAAGGATGGGGAAGAATTATTTGCATTTCTTCTGTTAACGGACAAAAAGGACAATTCGGTCAAACCAATTATTCAGCAACCAAAGCAGGCATGTATGGATTTTCAAAAGCATTGGCTTTGGAAGTTGCAAAAAAAGGAATTACGGTAAATACTGTTTCTCCGGGATACATTGGAACAGCAATGGTAATGGCTATCCGTGAGGAAATCCGCAACCAGATAATTGCTCAAGTGCCGCAGGGAAGACTTGGTACACCCGAAGAAATAGCCGCAGCTGTTGCCTATTTGGCTTCTGATGATGCCAGATATATTACCGGTGCAAATATTGCCATCAATGGCGGCTTGCATATGTATTGATCCTCAACGCTGATTTTTTGTTACAAAACAGAGGACTTTTAAAAACTAAGTTCAATATCAAATGAACTTAGTTTATTCTGTCTTAAAAAAAAAGAAAAAACTTCAAGAAAACAAAAAGAAAAAATTTCCTAATACAAGAAGAAAAATCAATTTTTTTCTTCTTGTATTTTTTCACACGGATATTGAATTAAACGGATCAAGCAACAAAGTTGAGGGAGAAAAAAATCAAGCATAAATATTAGCTAATCGAAAAAGAAAAAAACTAACATTCCGTACTCCTCTAAAAGAAGCTCTAAAAGCCTTTATTTTAGCATTAAATGATTCAGCAGAAGCATTAGTACTTCTGTTATCAAAGTAATTTAAGATTGTTAAATAATGTTCTTGGATTGATTTTGCTATCGTATTGAAAGATTTAAATTTCGATTTTTCTACTTTATCATACCATTTTGCTAATCTAGTAAAAGCAACTCCTTTCACTTTAGAAGTGTGATAAATTCGCCCTAATTCCATAGATTACCAACCTTTTGTTAAATAAATTTGGGTCTCCTTTTTTAGCGTACATTTGTTTCGTGATAGAAACGCTGAAAAAATTATCAAAAGAGGAACTGATTTCAGAAGTTATCAATCTCAAACATCAGGTTAGTTTATTCCAAAAAGGCATTATTCGGTGCAAAAAGGAACAGCATATAACTGTAGAAAATCCGGAACAAATAAAAATTGAATACGAAGAAAAAATTGATCTGGATTTACCACAGGACATTGAACAGCAACAAGTAATGCAACGAAAAGAAAACTTATTGAGATCCCTCACGTTTAACACAATATGATAATCAGCTTATTACATCATTTATACTTTGTAAATCCAACAGAAATTGGAAATGATACTATAATGATAGGTGTTTGTCCTAATCCAGCCTATGACAAGTTAAATCTTCTTGTTATGGATAAGTTCGACATTATTGTTTATGAACTTTGTAATGAAAAAAATGTTGTATTAGAGATGAAAGCCTTTAAAACCAAGGAAGAAAGTGTAAATCTGATAAAACACAAAGGCAAAAATTTTATTTTGAAAGTTTACGATGATAGAAAGCTATTAAAATCATTTCAAATACAAAAAGTATTTTGAATATAATTGCGCCTTTAACTCTGCTGGCCTTAACAATTATTGCAATATGAATCAACATAAAAATTACAGTCATTTCATACCCGGAAATGTTATTTTTCAACTCTTTGATTTGACCATATGTTTTTTTTTGCCCTCTTATTTTACTTTTAAAGAATATTTGCCGTTTCAGTGAAATAGATGGAGAAATTAAATTGTATTTTAAAATAAAAGAGTATGAAAAGTTTTAAAACTGACATAGTTACATTTATTAAATAAAAATTATTTCTCAACTTCGCTTATTATTCCAAATTGAAAAGGCCTCATTTTGAGGAGTTTTTATTATTTTTGTGTAATTTAAATTATTCCTTTTAATAATGACCAAAGAAGAAATCGCAGAATCTATTGAACAGGAATTTTTCATAACCTATAAATCAGTTATGATTACTTATAAAGACCATAAAATATTTTATGGTTTTTTTCAAAATTTTGAAGACCAGAAAGAATTAAAAAATGATTTTAAGTATCGATTTGTTCCTAATAATAATTCTGCTGCATTTTATGCAGAGCTAGGAAACGGGAAATTAAATTTCGAACACAGTATTATTATTGATTGTGCAAAAATAGCAAAGATCGTATTAGTATAAACAAAAATGAAAAGAAGAAAGATAAATTATTCAGAATAGTGGATCAATTCCGGTCATACTTTAAATCCACCCTTTTCAATTGCCCCCTTATCTATAGTATATTTAATCTTATTCTGATTCAAGGAAAATGAAATATGGCATCCAGATATTTCTGTATCAGTTATCAGTAATGTTTTATGATTTTTTAAACGATTTTTAATATCTTCCAAACTGGATTTAAAGGAAGAATTAATTCTATTGAGTGATATATCAGTGATTCCCAAAACGAGAATTACTATCAGGGTATTTCAGTCCTTGTTCAGTTTTTAGAAATCCGGAAACTCAACAAAAACGGTTGTTCCTCTTATAAAGTTTTCTATTGGGATTAATTATATACTTTTGGAAAAAAATTCAATTTATCCAAAAATAAGAAAACATTAAGCCTGATTTTCCATGCAAAATATTTCAAAAAAGGATTGCGCATAATCATCATTCTTAGTGACAAAGTACATATCATTCCCTTGAGAATCGTTATATTTTTGTGGGGTCATAATTGAAGAAATCGTTCTTAAACATAAGTTAAGCTAGATAATAGAAATTGTAAAAGATTTTAAAAACTGGCAGACTCAAAGGCAACGAAGGTTGCTTCTGTTTGAAGGTGAAAATCCTTAAACAGGTAGTTAGATGGTAATGCTTGCATTCCACTTTCCAAAGAAACAGCTATTGCTGTAATTTATGAATGATCGGGACATAGTATAGGCGTAGTAGATAAGGTAATATCAGTAATGATGTTGTTTTGTTGAAACGCTCAAAGACAGCAACTGTAGCATGTAAGGACCACCTGCATGGTTGGTTGAAGCAGAAATACCCATCATAAAAAATGGCTTAAACTGCCAAACCCGAAGTCGGTTTAATAAACCGGTTATTTATGTTTCGCTTCTGATTATGAAAGAATAAATACACAGTATAAGTGCTGCAAAGCATGAAAGCTCGTAGAAATCCGGAAAGCAGGTGCGCAAGCGCCTGTTTTTTTTTAAGCAAACCACAAATATTGACAAAAGTCATTACCATATTTGACAAACAACATTTCCAACACAGAGTTGATCTTATATTTTTATTCAAAAAAATTAATGAATATTTTCGCATTAAATAGTAACCGGAATTTTGCCGAACTAATAGCCAAAGAACTTAACATTCCTTTGAGCGAACATCAGGAAATCGACTTTGAAGATGGAGAACATAAATCAAGGCCATTGGTAAATGTTAGAAATCAAGATGTATTTGTTATTCAATCACTTTATGGAGATGAACAAAAAACCGTGAATGATAAATTATGTCGTTTGTTATTTTTTATTGGTGCTCTAAAAGATGCATCAGCCAAAAACATTACTGCAATTGTCCCTTATCTTTGCTATGCACGAAAAGATCGGAAAACAAAATCAAGAGATCCTGTGACAACGCGTTATTTAGCTTGTCTTTTCGAAGCTGTTGGTGTTGACAGAGTAGTCACTATTGACGTGCATAATCTGCAAGCGTATCAAAATGCTTTTCGATGCAATACAGAAAACTTAGAGGCGAGAAAATTGTTTGCGGATTATTTTGTCCCACTTGTTGGCAAAGACGAAATCGTTATCATGTCGCCCGATTTTGGGGGAATTAAACGGGCCGAAAAATTTCAGCAAATACTAAATAAGAGACTTAAGAAAGAGTTTCCTGTTGCATTTATGGAAAAATATAGAAGTGAAGGAAATGTTTGGGGTGAAATGGTGAGTGGAGAAGTAAAAGATAAAACAGTGATCATTATTGATGATCTTGTAAGTTCAGGTACAACCCTTGCCAGATCGTCAGCAGCTTGCAAAAGAATGGGAGCTAAAAAAGTTTTTGCTGTTGTTACACATGGTGTTTTTACCAGTAAGGCAGATATAGCACTTCAGGAAGAATCGTTAGAACAAATCGTTATAACAAATTCTATCCCGCTCTTCCGGTTAAAAAACCCAAAAGTGTTGGAAAAGATAAAGGTTTTGGATATTGCGCCTCTTTTTGCCGAAACAATAAAAAGATTGAATAATGGAGGTTCAATTGTTGAATTATTGGAAGAATGAAAAATTTCAAATGATACAAGAACCAAGTGGTAGAAACGAAATTAACAGAACATTCCTGTTCCCTGGAAAAAAAAGTTGCCTTTTTAAAACAGATTAATGCATATTCATTTCCTGTTCAACGGGTAGAAACAAAAGAAACTCACATGTCTTGGATTTTTTTGGTGGATAATTTTGTTTATAAATTAAAAAAAAACAACTGTTATCTTCTCCTTGATCTGAGAACTCTGGAATCACGTTATTTTAATTGCCTTGAAGAAGTACGGCTAAACAAACGCTTAGCCCCTGAAATTTATTTAGGAGTAATAGCTCTGTGCATTGAAAAAAATGGTGAACTTAAATTGGAAGGGAAGGGAGAAATTATTGATTGGTTGGTAAAAATGAAACGTATTCCTGAGGAAGATATGTTGGATCAGGTAATCAAAAAGAAGAAGTTAACTAAAGAAACGATAAGCACTGCTGCCAATTTGCTTGTTAATTTTTACAAACAATCACCACCCATTGAGATGAATGCAGCACAATTTAAAGAAAAGCTAAAGCAGGAAATTGATATTATTTACAAAGAACTTACAGATCCGTTTTTTCGATTACCTAAGATAACAATAGATCAGATCAATGAATCTTTAGTAACCTTTCTGAAAGAGAATGCCGCAGTGTTCAATAAGAGGATCATTGAAGGAAGAGTTATTGAAGCTCATGGAGATCTGAAACCGGAGCATATCTGTATTGGCACTCATCCTGCAATCATTGACTGTCTTGAATTTAGCAGAGATCTGAGACTATTAGATTCCGCAGAAGAACTTTCCTTCCTTGATATTGAATGTGAACGGCTTGGGGATATTACAACAGGAAAAATATTTTTTGATATCTACAGGGAGGAAATGGGTAATCAGATTCCGGAGGCTCTTATTTCTTTTTACAAAGCAAAAAGAGCTTTTTTACGAACGTATCTGGTAATCAGACATATTAAAGAGCCGCATTATAAAGACGATCCCAAATGGATCAACACTGCGAATATTTATCTTACTCTTTCAGAAAAATATTGTAAACAACTGGAAGCAAAACATAAGGTCTTAGCAATAGTATAATAAGTCATTTTATTATTTTATACGGATGAAAATTATTTATAACAAAATATTTTTGGAACACTTCACGGGAAGCGGCCATCCTGAAAACAGGAAAAGACTGGAAGCTTTCGAACCTTTGCCCGAAAAGAGCATTGAGAGTGCTGAACAATATCTGGAACTTGTACATACAAAACTTTACATAGAACAAGTAAAACAAGCAAGCTTGGAAAGCAGAATGATTGATCCGGATACAGCTACTTCCCTGAATAGCTTTAAGGCCGCAATCTGTGCTGCAGGAGCAACGATTTCGGCTTCACAAAGTAATGATTTCGCATTGGTAAGACCACCGGGCCACCATGCTCATTCTTCTTATGGTAGCGGCTTTTGTTTATTCAATAATATTGCAATTGCTACAAAAAAACTCATTAAAGAAGGCAAGCGCATTTTCATTCTTGATATTGACGGACATCTGGGAGATGGCACATTGGAAGTATTTTATGATACAGACCAGGTTTTGTTTTGGTCGCTTCATCAATATCCGGCCTTTCCGGGTGGAGGCTTTGTTGATGAGATCGGAGTGGGAAAGGGCAAAGGGTATTCCATAAATGTGCCATTGCCAGCAGGAAGCGGAGATGATATTTATATGCATGCCATAACTAATTTTATGACTGTTGCCGAACAATTCAAACCTGATATAGTCGCAGTATCAGCCGGATTTGATGCTCACCAGTATGATCCGTTACTTCAACTTCGTTTAACGTTGAACACGTATTATAATGTCGGACATTTGTTGCAAAGCAAATTCAAAAATATTTTTGCTGTTTTGGAAGGTGGATATAATTTAGAATACTTGCCTAAATGTGTTTATAATTTCATTGCAGGAATAAACAATCAGTCAATGCCATTTATGGAAAAGGATACAATTTCAGAAAACGATGTTGTCAGAGAATATGAAAAACGAACAAAGAGTTTGATCAAATATCTGAGTCCCTATTGGAAACTACAAGGATACAATTTTCCAAATAAGAAGGAACAACAACTCTCTTTGTAAAAAAAATAGTATTAAAATATTTTACAATGCAATTTTGATTTTTATCCTGGTGTTAAGTTAAATTTGTTTTGACGCAAAACCTGACAGGTTTAACAGGCTAAATGTTGATAAACCTGTCAGGTTTATCCTTAACATAGCACTAGTGAACTTTTTCTTTGATCAGTTTTTTTTCCTGTTCCCATTTTTTCATAAATCCAAGTGCTGCATCATCTGATAAATTAAAAAAGCTTTCGTATCCCTGTGATACAGCATGATAAAACCGGGGCTGTTCAAGAATAATAACTTCATCTACCTTCTGTTTTATTTCTTGCTCTATCTCCCTTCCTGAAACAGGTGCTGCAACAATGATTTTGCCGGCTCCTTTATTTTTACACATTGTTATGGAAGCAAACAAGGTTGCTCCTGTAGCGATACCATCATCAACAAGAATAACTGTTTTTCCTTTTAGTTCAGGTAATGCTTCTCCTTTTCTCAATTTTTGTATTCTGCGCTGAATCTCTCTTTTCTGTTCTTCAATTACACGATCCATCTCATTGGGTGTAAGTTGATATGTTGCTTCCGGATTCAAATAGGTGCTTCCATCTTCAGCAATGGCACCAAAGGCATATTCAGGATTATCTGGGTGTCCCAGCTTACGGGATACCAAAAGCGAAAATTCTGAATTCAAATGTTTAGCAACATAATAGGCTGTTTCGGCACCACCTCTTGGGATACCTAATACAATAACATTTTCATCCTTATACTTTTCCAATGCTTGTGCTAACTTTTGTCCGCCATCTTTTCTGTCTATGAACATGATTTTGTTTTTTATTGTGAATTAATTTTATGCTACACTTGCAATGCTTTTGTTTCAAAGCTTAGCAGAACTTCTCCATTATCTTTTAGTTTAGTTTTGAATTTTTGGGATAGATTTTTTATTCTTTTCATACTCCATTCCAGATCTATTCCTTCAGCTATATTTGCCTGATAGTTATGAATCTTTATAGGAATAAGTTTCAATTTTTTTATACCGCTTTTATCAATTTCAATCTGAAAGAAAAACGAAAGATCATTTCTGAGTCCCGGATCAACAACATAATCATCAATAAAATCACCTGTATCATACAAAATCAACTTGCTTTTATAAATTTCAATCCCCTGAAAAATATGAGCACTGTGTCCATGTATGATATCTGCTCCGGCATCTATCATTTCATGAGCAAATTCAATAAAATGGGGCGGTGGTTCTTCAATCATGTTATATCCCCAATGAATGCTGACAATAAGGATATCTACTTGTTTTTTTGACGATTTTATATTCTCCAGACATTTTTTTCGATCATCAGTATTTTCGACATCAATATAGTTTGTGCCTGCTTTTTTTTGTCCCGCCTTCCAACCCGGTTCGTTATCTGTAAATCCTAAAATGCCAATTTGGATACCGTTTTTTTTAACAACCTCCATTTCAGCTGCTTCCTGCGCATTTATACCAGCACCTACATATTTGATTCCGGCTTTTTTCAGCACCATAATTGTTTCTATAAGTCCTTCTTCAGAATAGTCAAGTATGTGATTGTTTGCAATATTTACCAGGGTAATACGAGCTTCCGACAATGTTTGTATTTTGTCGGGTTGAGCTTTAAAATTAAATACTTTACACGTTTTTTTGTCGCTTTTAGTCAATGTTGTTTCAAGATTTATGATATTCAAATCTGTTTTTTCAAATAGCGACAATGTATTTCCCCAAGGATATTTATAACCTTTCTGTGAAATTATTTCATCTAAACTCCTGCCTATCATTACATCCCCACATAATCCAATAGTGATGTTGTTGCTATCCATTTGCGTATATTTTATTTTGTAAGGATAAAGTTGATTTAATCCGATGTGAGAGGATATATCATGCCATCCGAAGGGTCTTCAATTCCGCACGGTGCAAACATGCTGGTCAGGGATTTCTGTTCGCTATTATTTATACTTTTACAAAGCAGCGTAGACAATTCTTCATATTGCACTCCCTTAGAATGAAGGCCTTTAGCTGTTTCAGCAAATACTTCTTTTAGGTTTTTTGTTTTTTCCATTATTTCGTTATTTTAATAGTAATTAATAATTATACATTTTGCATTTTCAGTTGCTTTTTAATTTTATCGATTTCAATTCCTGGGCTTGGTTCTTTTGCTATCTTCACCCCTTCCTCCTTTTTAACCCCAAATGCTTTCATTACATCTTTCCACAATTCTTTATTACTCTCCATGACATTTTCAATTTGCTTATTTATGCCTTGAATAAGTTTTTTATTTGAGTCCAAAGAAAAATCGGTTTTTGTACTATAAGTTTCTAAAATTTTTTTCATCGCGTTTCTTGATGTCTCAAAATCATTTTTCATCTTTTCTTCAAACTTTTCATTATAAGCACCCATCTCCAAATGCTGTGCACCAAAATCTTTTCTTAGTGTAAAGTATAATTGTTTATTGTAATCAACCATTTGTCCAACTTGCTTTTCGAACGTTTCCATAACTGCATCAAATGAACCTTTTGTGTAGCCTGTTTGTTTGCTATAATCATTGAAAGAGTTAAACATCGTATTCATCATTTTCTGAGATATTTCTGAAAATGATTTTAAATTTTTGAAAAATAGTTCACCATTCTTTGTATATAATTCAGTAAGATTTTCTCCTGGCATCCATCCTGTTTTTCTAACGCTCATAGCTGGATTAAAAAACTTAGTGACCATATCAATTGTCTGGCTCATTTGTTTTTGGAATGTATCTGCCGCCATTTTGGTGTTTTCATTTACCCATTTTGTGGCCAGATTAATACCCTCATCGAGTGTTTCATTTTGGTCTGTGTTTTTTTCAGTTTTCATAGTGTTCCTTTTTAGTGAAAATTAGTATTATTAATAATTCACAAAATTCATAAAATATATTGCTTATCTGAATAATTTCAATCACGCCAAGCGGTGAAATTTATCACACCATAAATAAAGTAATACCACTCAATTGCGCCAAATCACTACCCTAAGCGAATTGCGTCATTTGATTGCCTAAGATAAAACGAAACCCATCTTTTGTTACTTCAAATAATATGAAGGTCTATATAGATTCAAAGAAGATTGATCCAAACAGCATTGATTGGAATAGTGTTGATCCTTATAGCTTCCCTTATAGAATAGTTCAAAGTCCAGGACAAAAAAATCCAATGGGAAAACTTAAATTTTCCTTTCCTAACAGGTACTATGTTTATATGCATGATACACCTGATACTGCCTTATTAAATAAATCTATCAGGGCTTTTAGTTCGGGATGCATCAGGTTGGCAAATGCCAAAGGTTTAGCTGACTATTTACTTAAGCAAGATAAAGGGTGGGCTTCGAATACTGTTGATAGTTTAATAATTTCAGGGCAAAATATAAAGGTTGACATGGATAAACCTGTGAAAGTCATGGTTGGTTATTATACAGCTTGGGTTAACGACAACGGCATCTTACAATTTACGCGGGATATCTACAGGAAAGACAATTAAAGTCCAATAAAATGTTATTTAAATTTCTCAATTATTTTTTCTTTTTCTTCCATACTCTCCTTGTTTTTTTATTCATTCGGCTGGATTTTCCAAAAACTCAAAATGGAATCTTATCATCCTTCTGCTTACGATTTTAATTTGACGAATAAACAATTCAGAAAAAAACACCTTCTTCTTTAATTATTAATGTCGTAATAAAGAAGAGGATGTTTTAAATAATATATTAAAATGCGTAAACTTCGGTATCTATCACAAGTTTGTTTTCAACCATATTCACACCGGGAGCAAGCCAAGCTGCGTTCTCTGCATCTCTTTTTTCTACGTAGGAACGAACTTTTCCTGAAAGGGTTACTTTACTTCCTTCAGCCGAAATAGTTATTCTTTCAGAATCTATGGTTGCACTGCGTTGAAAAGCTGCGGCAATCTTGTTTTTCACATCCGCTGTTTTGAGTGTTGGCACAATTTTGATGTTGTTTGAAATCCCAACAACACCTGTTAGATTTGTCACAGCAGTTCTTGCTGAATTACGCTGAAACTCCCATTCCACCTCACCATAAAGTGTAACCCATCCATCTTCCACTTTCACTTTTATTTTTTCGTCCGGTACAGATCCATGCCATTTGAGTGAGTTCACCACGGCTTGTGCAATATCCGCATCGTTTTTTTTACCGAGTATGGAAATTTTAACTTCAATGTCTTCGGCAACTGCTTTTACGCCTATAACTCTTTTTGCAGCTTCTTCAGCAGCAAGTTTTTTACTGTACATATTTACTGTTCCTGCAAGTGTTACAATTCCATTTGTTACAGCTACGCCAATTTCACTGGCATTAAGTAATGGCTCCCAACGAAGTTCTTCCATTACATTTTTTTTGATTTCTGAATCTGATTTCATGAATGTTTTGATTTTAAGATTTACAAATAAATTTTTCAGGTACAAAGAAACTGCAAGCAATATTTTTCCTCAATGATTATAATTAAATCAATGAGTGATTTCTGTCACTTAGTGCAAAATATTTCTATTAAAGCTGGAGTTGGAAAGGATTTCCTTTAAAAAATAAACATCCCGTAATTTGCAGGATGTTTATTTCCAAAGTTCTTACACCAAAACTTAATTTTAAGTGGTCTCAGTACCTTTAGCGGTGGAGTTTTCAAATCTGTGCAAATCCACAAATGCTTTTGGATAAGCGTTGCTGAATGAAAATTCTCCTTCCAAGTCAATAATTGGTGTAATTTCAGCAATAGAAAATTCCATATCATTTAAAAGTTTATGTACATCTGTTATATATTCTTTAACAGCAATGATCGTTGGTACAAAAGTCATTATATTGAAATTACTGAACTTTCTCTTGTATTCATTATTAACAAATCGTTAATTGTCTGTACTGTTCTTTTCATTTAGAATCCATTTTGTGGCCAATTCTTCGGAATTGAACAATTTACACGGATATTTTGGTTTGTTTTTCTTTAATGCGAGATATAACTTACCTAATATCCGTTGATGGAGCCCATGCACAACAATTGCTAATGAATTTTGATTTCGGAAAGCATTTGTTTCAAATATTTCCATTTCTCTGGCTTCTTTTGTTATACTCCCATATAACCCGGGCACTACAAGTATATGGTATGGAACATGTCCATTGTTGGTCAGTTTCAGAAAAGCATCATGTATTTCTAATTGATCATTTACGTCAACTTCATACTCATTTAGCTTGAATCTAATTTCAATTATTCCATCTTTTCGAACGCCAATTATTGTAAGTGAAGTTTCAACCGAATTTATATGTTCAGTAGTCTTTACGTTATTGGTTTCTTGTTGCATAATTATTTTTTTTTGTTATGTGCTTTTTCAATTCTTCATAATGCTGGAAACACAGATTAATTCGACTGCCGTCTAAAAAAGTTAATTGGAATACACTAGGCCTTTGGCAAATTACACTATCACATTGTTTTTTTGTTCCCATACTACCAATACTATATTTTAAGGGTATTACACTAAGTATTTGTTGTTTTATTCTTCAATCACAGCATCTCCAACATATTTTCTATCTTTATAAACAGCTATACGTATTAATATGCCATCACTGCTATAATAATATACTTTCCCATCAATCAGGCGATTTTTGCTGAATGTGCCATCTTTTGATACTTGTTTGTTCGAGTTATATAATTTCCAATAACCTTCACCATTAAATACTTTCCCGAGATTATCTTTTTCATTTTTCTGCGGAATTATAGGTGGAGCCTCCACTTTCTCTTCCTGTTTTTTTATTCCAATTGTTTTTTTAGGCTCATATGTTTTTGTTGTTGCAGGATCAATATTCCCATCATTAAAATTCTTTTCTGATTTAATATCACCATTTTCATAATATTCTTTTACAAGACCAGCTTCTCTACCTCCCGCCCAGTTTCCTTCAATCATAGTTTGACCGTTCTCATAAAAATATTTTTGTGAACCTTCACGTTTTCCGGTTGCATTGAATTTAAATTCTTGCTGAACCTGACCATTTTCATAATATAATTTATAGTCCCCAACCCAACGATTATTTTTCCATAAACCTTCCTCTTTGATTTTTCCATTATCATGGTACATAATTGCATAACCGCTAGGACGATTATTTTCATAAGTGATTTTGCTTTTTAAATTGTTGTTAGGGTAATATTCCTTCCAGATACCAATCTTTTTGCTATCAAGATATTTCCCTTCTTCCACTTTTTGGTTATCTGTGTAGTCAGATTTATGAATCATACTATTTAAAATGATCCATTTGCCTTGTCTTTTGCCTGTAGCATCTGTAAAATTATGAGTAGTATCATTATTGACTAAAGACTGAGCATTTGCAGTTTTACAAACGAGGAATAACATTATTAAAATATATTTTTTCATTGGAGTAGATAATTTTATTCTATTATGTTCTTTCACAATACTGTAGATTTTAAATTTAATCTTACTTTTTGCAATATTTTCCGATTGTTTCACCGCCATCTAAACAACTATCATCATCGATAATAAATGTAAAACGCTGTATTCCCACAGATGCTTTACCGGATAAAATTATCTCAACTTCATTATCCTCTGTTGTATAAGTGCCTTCCAATATATCATTTTTTGTGAAAATTTGCACTGTATTGTCTGAATAAAATATTAATTGTTGCGAGTATACTCCATGGGATAAGAAGATTCCTTTATTGCTTGGTTCATATGTACCATTCACCTTGCCTGTGCAAGAGGCAAGAAATAGGACGAACATAATTATTAAAAACAGGTTTATTATTTTCAATTGCTGTATTTCGGTGCAATATTTAATTTCGTAGGTTTATTTATTTTCGCCTATTTTTTATCGGATTTTCGGCTTGCTCCGTTTTTAAAATTGATGAAAAAATTATTGACCACAAGTTTCCTTTACATTTGCAGAAACTAATATACAGTTATCTAAAATTTCTAATTCTCCTGCACTTTTATTGTGTGTATTGCATAATGGTATAATATACCAACTCATATCTGAGGTAGTGTTTTGCACATGTGCACCAACTAAATCTGTATTAGTACAATTTTTCTCAACACAATAATTCGTTTTTTGCTTGCTATGTATTTTCCAATGATCTATCCAACTTCCGCATTTACATATATTACCAGAAGTGCCATTAATGTTTTTAATTTTTGCCATTGTTTTTTAGTTGTTAGAAGCCATCACAACCTCCCAAAAGGGAAGGAGTTGCAAGACCTGTTATTTATCAATGATTAGCTTTATTGTTGCTGTTCCTTTATAAGTGTTTTCTTGTCAATTAAAAAACAGTAAATCATGGGAAGAATCCCGAGTGTATTTAAAATGGCAAGTGCCACGAACCAGCCTAGATGATTGTTACGTGCAGCTTTCCACATTGAAATCAATTTCCATACTGCATCCCATAAACAGAGAATGATAATAACCCAAAACAGCCAGTGGTTTAGGTGAAGGATTTCTTTCATCTGATGAATACTTTCTTTAAGTTGTTCTTTCACGGTGTTTTTTGGTTTTATTATTTATTTGAAATAGATTTTAAAACTATTTTTTCTTCTTTCCTTTTATAGTTCCTGTAAAATTATATTCTTTTTTCGTTTTACCTTTTTTGTTAGTCCAAACAGCAGTGCCTTCAATATCCTCTCCTGTTATTTTACCCGACCATTTTATAAGTTCCTCATCCGGATTTTTCATTTCAGTTTCAAAATTAATTACAATACTTGCAGTGTTAGACGAGTCAATAGTTGCAGTATAAGGTGATGGAATAAATTTGTTATCGGTCTTCATTAATTTTGAAGTGAACTTATCAGATTTAAAAGTTAGTTCATCACTCTCCGGTGCTGCCGCTTTTTTACCGCCTTGTGAAGTAAGTTCGATAGTAAACACTTTTCCTGCAAGAAGTTTATCAGATGGTGCTTTTTTTTCAGGTGCATCTTTCTTTTGAGCATAAGCACAGTTTGATAGTGTAAAAAATACACAAATACTAAGGAAACACAATAAACTTCGGTTGCTTTTTGATGTGAATTCGGTGGTTGTTTTTTTCATAATAGCTTTTGGGGTTTCATATTTGTTAGTTGAAAGTTGAAAAGTTCAATTTTGGTATTTAAAATTATTTGTCAATTGATTTAAGTAGTTTTTTTTTATTCTCCTGTTTCCACCATTCCGAAGCCCAGTTTGTAAATTTATCCAAACCTTTACTCTGAATAATTAATGTTGTAAGAATTATCAAAAAAATATAGTTCGTTTCAGTCAAGATTATAAAAGACTAAACCATAAAAGCTGTCGATATTCATAACGAATATACAATAATTTTCCATTTTGCCAAATATATTAGTGCTAAAGTCGAATTAGTTTTTCAACTGTTAATGGTTTTTCAATATAGCCAAAGTAATTGTTTTTTCTTTTTAACATTTCTATGTCAAATGGAAATAAAAAGGCTGAAAGTATATATATTGCAGTGCGCTTTTTTTCGATGTCCATTTTTTCAAATGCTTCCATGAACTCAAAACCGCTATTTTCCGGTAAATATAAGTTCAAAAAAATTAGTTGAGGCACTACCTTATTTTTCCTGAGAGACTCCAAAGCATCTGTACTACTATAAAAAGAAACTATTTTACATTCATCAAAGAAATTTTCTAATATTCTTTGATGAATGTAATTATCGTTTCCATTATTGTCAATTAACATAACTGCATTGCATTTTGGCGGAGTTGATTTCATTCTATTAAGAGTGTTAATTTTATTTGAATAAACGCAGAATAAAATTAAACCAATTGCGGTTGCTGAAAAAAATCGGGCGTGAAACAATACCTACAACCACTTCAGGAACCGCCAAGTCCCATCCACAGCATAAGCAAGTCCACGCCCTTTTCGGAGCGTTTCTCTTGCGTAGCTGTGGATTAAAATTAGTTGGCGGTTTTGAAGTGATTTCCAGCGAAACGCAATATGTTATTTAATTTTTTTCTCTATATTTTTTTGATAGTTTAAGCAAATGTATCTCATTTTTTTGTACGAAACAATTTTTAGTAAGCAGCGATCAGGAAGCTAATTGTGCAGTACCTGATCCGTTTTCCCTTTCTTTTATTAATTTTACAAAAAAATCAGTATAAAAAAAGATATAGGGACATTATTCGATGAACTTTTAATCCGGTATATCAAAACCGTTGAGCAGAACATAAAAAAAAGAATAAAAACGGCAAGGGATAAACCGCACATTCAGGCAGAGATCAGATCAGAAATAAATTTCAGTATACGTTGGGTGAAAATCGATACAACTAAAGCCAAACTATCGGAAGTGTTTTTGGAGAGGTATAAACGAGGAGAAGAAACCGGAAAAATATTCGCTCATATCCCGTAAAGTTTTTGGCGAAGACGTAGAGGATATTTTACCTTTTCAAAGAATTGAGAATGGCAAAAGAATAACCCAACAAGGTTTTTATGTGTTTCTGCTTTGCCCTTGTCTTCGGGATTTACAGAAGCGGTAAGAACAATAACTTTACAATCAAAAGGCAAGTTTAATTTCTCAAATCCTTTCAGAAAACCAAACCCATCCATCAAAGGCATATTAATATCTAAAAAAATATAATCGGGAATAAATATAGATGGAATGTTTTCCATCTTTTTTATATTTTTAAAATATTCCAAAGCATTGTTTGCATTTGTATGAACAAAAACATTTTCAGAAAAAAAATAATTCCTGATTAATCGTTCATTAATGAAATTGTCGATTGTTTGGTCGTCAATAAGCATCACAGAATTACACTTGAAAGTTTGGTTGGTTGGTTGGAGTCATTTTTTAGGGTTTAAAACCCACCTAAAAAATGGTGGGTGCGGTAACTGAACTTGTCTAAGTCCACAGGTACCGCGAAGCACCCTAACCTAAAGCAAGACAGCCCGCACCCATATAAGGGAATCGGGCTGCATCTTTAGGTTAGTTTGAAATTCGCGGTTTCGTGGACTAAGAGGCAGCTATTAAAAGCTATTTATAAATTTCTTTGCTGTTTCGTATTTAATTTTTGTTTAGGTAAAACTACAAAAAATAGATTATCTCGTTTTTTAATTATTCCAAATCGGCTAGTTCTTTTAAATATGCGTTGTAATGTTGCTTACTGTCAATAGCTCTTAAATTTAATAATTTCCCCATATTCGACATTTTCAAACATTATTTTTTCAAGAGGTACACTATTTAGTACATTCATTGCACAACGAATTATGCCAGCATGTGTAATAATCAGAACTTTTGTGAAATTTTGTTTTTTAAGTTCGTTTAAAAAAGCGGAAACCCTGTCCACTAAATCAATTAAACTTTCACCTCTAGGTGGTGCGATTGTTATGTAATTTTCCATCCAATTGCTTAAATCCATTTGGTTGATGTCATCCCATTTTTTTCCTTCCCAATCGCCAAAACTGATCTCCATTAATCGGTCATCAAAATTAACATTCTCAGAAATTTGTTCGGCTAATAGTTTACATCTTTTAAGTGGGCTAGAAAAAACAAGGTCGTAATTATTTTCTAAGCTGTTTATAATCTGTTCATGGTGTGCCTTATAATCATCAGGAATTCCGACATCTAATTGCCCATAACAGATTCCTTTTTCTGCACTCGTTTCAATATGTCTTACGAAATGAATTTCCATAATAGAATATAGAAAAGATAAAATCCTACTTCACAAATTTGCTGAGTAGCGCCTAAACAATCGCCTGTATAACCACCTATCCATTTTTTATAATAACGACCGAGAAAGATTTTAATAATATAAACTGGTATAATAAGAATGAAAACAAAAATGTTTTTGAATACCAGTAAAGCTGAAACACCAAAGAAAAGGGTTAACATAAAATTGCCAACGCCTAGTGATTTTGCAATAGGTTTAGCTTTACTGTCTTCATTTTCCCTAACATAGTCATGCGTTAAAATAAAAGAAGCAGCACAAAAACGACTGTATGCATGAGCCGAAAAAATAACAAACGGAATTGCTTTACTTTCTATGCTTAATAAAAGGTAAAACTTAAATAAGAATAAACAAATCAATCCAATAACACCGTAAGCCCCTACACGACTATCTTTCATGATGTCGAGAATTTTTTGTTTTGTCCAACCGCCACCAAAGCCATCACAGACATCTGCAAAACCGTCTTCATGAAACGCTCCTGTCATTAATATTCCAGTTATAAAAGATATTATAAGCGCAAGCTCTTTGGTTAAAAAAAACGAAGTTGCATAAAAGACTAAAGCACATGATCCGCCAACTATCCAACCAATCAATGGAAAATAGCGAGTTGACTTATTTAAATACGCTGCCTCATGATTAACCCATTTGGGGCAAGGAATGCGTGTATAAAACATTACAGCAGTAAAAAATATTTTCAGTTCATTTTTAAGCATTTACCGAAACTTCTTCTTTGTTACTTACTCCTGCCCTTTCAAAACTTGCCATTTCATTTAAAAAGGCTACAGCGGATTGAATAACAGGGTAGGCAATAGCGCAGCCTGTTCCTTCTCCCAATCTCATATCCAATTTCATCAAAGGATCTGCTCCAAGATGACCTAACATTAAAGCATGTCCCTTTTCGTTTGATTGATGACAAAAAATAGCATAATCTAAAATACCGGAATTGATTTTACTTGCAACTAAAAATGCTGATGTAGCAATAAATCCGTCAACTAATATTGTCATTTTATTCTCAGCTGCCTGCAACATAGCCCCACAAATTTGAGCAATTTCAAACCCTCCGTAGGTAGCAAGTGTTTTTAATATTGTATCAGGGTTTCCTTGTTTTTTTATTGCCAATGAGAGAATTTCTATTTTTTTATTTATTCCTTCGGAGTCAAGCCCTGTTCCTTTTCCAACACAATTATCTATTGGAATATTGCACAAAAGACTCATTAGTACGCTTGCAGATGATGTATTGCCGATTCCCATTTCGCCAAAGCCAATTACATTACAGCCGCTTTTATATATTTCATTAACGATAACAGATCCTCTATCAATACATTTTTGAGCTTCTTTAATGGTCATCGCAGGTTCTTGTAGAAAGCTTTTGGTTCCCATTCCAATTTTTGAATCTACAACATTCAACCCATGAGGAAATATATAGTTTACTCCTGCATCAACAACTTTTAAATTGATCTTATTTTGTTTGCAAAATACATTTATCGCTGCGCCTCCATTAATGAAATTCATCACCATTTGAAAGGTAACTTCCTGCGGATATGCACTCACACCTTCATTCGTGATTCCGTGATCGCCAGCAAAGACAACAATATGCGGATTTTTTAATTCAGGTGATAATGTGTTTTGGACAAGTCCGATTTGCAAAGCAATTTTTTCTAATTGTCCTAGAGCACCAAGAGGCTTTGTTTTAAAGCCAATTTTATGTTTTAACCCTTCTTCAATATTTTTTGACAAAGGTTCAATGTTAAATGTTTTCATGTTTTTGTATTTTATATTTATTGTTAATGATAACGTTGTTCATTAGTTTGCGGCTTTCCCATTTTATAATTTCAAGTTCCGGTTTTTCAAGAAACTCTACTACATGCCCTATGCAGAGATAGGCTACAAGTTGATTTTCTGCCGGAGCATTTAAAATCCGTTTTATCTTTCTTGGATTTATAAGACTTACCCATCCAATTCCTATATTTAAAGCACGTGCCATCAACCACATATTTTGTACGGCACACACCACGCTGTATAATCCCGTTTCTTTCATACTGGTTTGACCAAGCACAGGGTCTTTGGATTTTTTATAAAAAACGGCAATGTTAACAGGAGCTTCTGTAATACCTTCTAATTTTAATTGTAAGTATTGCTTTTGTTTTTTACCTTTAAAATAGGTAGCGCCCTTCTGATTTTCTTCATTAAAACTTTGCTTAACTTGTTCTTTAATACTTTGCTCTTTTACTATTACAAATTCCCAGGGCTGTGAAAACCCTACAGAAGGAGCGTTTAATGCAGCATATAGAATTTTTTCAATTACAGCATCACTTAGCGGAGTTTGCAAAAATTTATTCCCTCTAATATCTCTACGATGAAGAATTATTTCTTCTAGTACTTTAGCTTCGTCTTTGTTGAATATTCTTTGTTTCATTTGATATTTGAAGTAGGTTCTTTCTCTTTTCTTAACTTTTTATAATAACTGGAATTCCAGACACCATTAAAACAACCTGATTTGCTTTTGCCGCGATATATTGATTCATCCATCCCTGAATCTCAACAAATTTTCTTCCTATTTCTGTTTGGGCATGAACTCCCATTCCAATTTCATTTGAAATGATGATAAGCGTAGAATCTGTTTTTATTAACTTTTCAAACTCCTCTTTTGCCTTTTTTAACGATTCTTCAACGTTGTATTTAGAATCTATGTAAAAATTAGTAAGCCAAAGAGTAACACAATCAATCACTGCTACTTTATCTTTCAAATCAATTTTACTAAGTTCTTTTTCTTCTTCTATGCTTGTCCATCTTTCATCACGTTCGTTTTTATGACGTTGAATTCTTTTTTCAAAATCTTGATCCCAAGACCTTGCTGTAGCAACATAAACAGGTGCATCAGATAAGGAAAGAGCAAGCTGTTGTGCATACCTGCTTTTCCCGGAACGTTCTCCCCCTGTGATGAAATAAATCATTTTATTTTTTTGAGATTTCGTTTATTTGTTTTCGCTTTTTCGTACAGTTGAATTAATTCATCATCAGAAAACTCACTCATATCAACAAATTCATAGGATGATATGTTTTGTTTGATATAACTTATCAAATATTCACGTGTTAATTTCATTCATCATCATTTTTGAAAGTTTACATACACACAAATTTTCCTTTTTTTGATTTACGCATTAGCTAATTGTAAGCTCGGATATTTTTTTTGCGCTAACTCAAACACTCCAAACATTATTCCTCCGAATAATAAATTACCAATCAGCATGTTTCCCAAATAAGGAATTGCTGCAACATAACAAGTAATCAAGCCTTCAACCGTTTTTGGATACATCCCACCTTCCAACCACACTCCAAAGTCTGTAATTACCCAATGGCTTACTGCTGCTAATACACTAACGAATAAAACATTTTTGAAATTTACTTTTTTCACAAGTCTTCCTATTACTACCATAAGTGCAAAACTTGCGTAAACTAAAATGAATCCATTATAAAACCATTTCCATTCATGGAAATAAATAAAATAATTTAGAAGCAAATCGCTCAACCATAGTGTTAAGAGAGGCACGATGAATGCCTTCCACTTATCTGCAAAATAGCACCCACCAAATAGAGCCATTGCTCCAATTGGAGTGAAATTAGTTAATGGAGAATGTCCACTCGAAAAAAGAAGTCGCCATGCTCCTGCTGACAGAATCATTGCTGCCAGCATACCTGTTCTTGGATTAATTAGTGTTTTCATTTTGAGTTTAATTTTAAGTTTGTTTATTAATTAAAGAAAAATCCACCGGGAATGACACCTACTTGCATGCTATCAACTTTCACTCCGGCTGTGTTGTAACGAATTACATAACCATTGCTGCTATAATTACCTGCATCAGCTCCATAAACATAATCTGTCGTTGGATCAACTCCTAAACCATAAAAACTTCTATTGATAAATCCTGTACTACTTAAATTAGTAGCAGAAATATCCTGTGTATATACACTTCCTTGGTAATTGTAATACAATTTATTTTTAGCCCCATTAATGTTCAGGTTAGATGGCGAGGATGTAGTTGAACTAAAAGTAAATGTTTGCTCAACAGTATTTGTAGTTGGGTTAATACGAACTAATTTACTTGCTTTAACCAATGCAGTATATCCTGAATTCCATTCTCCTCCGCATAATACCCATATTTTTCCATTGGCATCTACTTGAAGACTACCCGGATTAGAACCCACATTGATGTTAGTTGTGACTGCATCAGTTGTTGTATTGATTACTGTAACAACGCTGTCATTAGCATATCCACCTTTACAAGCCACGTAAACAAAATTATTTACTTTAACCATATTTTCCGCACCTGCACCGGTTGTGATCGTTGATGAAATGGTATTGTTTGTGAGATTAATAACTCTTACTGCACCATTAGTACCAGTTGATCCCCATTCAGTAACATATCCTTTGTTATTATCAATGCCTAAAAAATATCGAGGCTGATTTAAACCTGTAATGCTGGCAGTTGATTTAAAATCACTGATATTTACTACTTCCATTTTACTCGCATTGTTTACAACAACATATCCTTTTCCATTGAATACACTCATTGATTGAACAATATTTCCCAAAGGAACGCTGTTAGCTGTTTGGAAAATATCATTGCTAACGGCACCAGGACTTCTGTTATAAAAGCTTACTGTTCCTGTACCTGAACCATAAGGGCCTTCATTGGTAATAAATATACCTGATGAATATCCTCCAGCAGGAGCGGGGGTGTTATCAACTGGTTTTGGGTTGTCCTTTTTGCAACCGGCAGCGAAAAAAATTAAGGCAAGGCCTAATACTAAGTAATGTTTTGTTGTTTTCATTTTTATTTTATTTATTGTTTGGTTGATTATAATTAATTGTAATTCCGATCTGATAATACCTTCCCGGCATAGGGTAGTATGCAATAATTTGATATGATTCATTCCAAATGTTATTTACCTGAAGTGAAGTCCTTATTTTCATATTTGTCAATGTAAACTCCTTTCCAAAATCAAGGTTGCCAATCTGATGCGGCTTAAGATATTGGTTGTTATCTGAAGTGGTATAGCTATATCCTACATAGTTGTAATTGAAGGAAACTTTGTATCCCTTGTATTCTACTCCGAAGCTTCCCTGAGCTTTTTCGGCAGGCACATAAATCAATTGCTTTTGCAATGCGGCTTCACTTCCCGGATTTGTTTTTTCGTTAGTGGATAATATGAACTGATACCTAGCAGCAAGTTGTAATTTTACTTTGCCTACATTATAGTGGATTTTTAAATCATACTCCAATCCTCTTGACCATACTGTTAAAACATTTTTTGGAGACCATGTGCCAAAATTATCAGGCACCCACATAATCCAATTATTTACTTTATTACTAAAACCGGAAACTTCTGCTTCTATCGAAAATTTATCTGAATAATGTATCACAGCAATACCTGCTTCTTCGCTCCATCCGCTTTCAGGTAAAAGATTTGGATTACCGCCCGGAGTCCAATACAAATCGTTAAAAGTTGGTAAGCGATAATTCTTTGATGCATTACCTTTCAACCTGATTATTTTAAATAACCACTCTTCAAGCCCTGCTGAAGCAGTAAAAGGATTAACTCCATTACTAATAAATTCTTTTCGAACAGAGGTAGTCCCTCTCCAAGTATCTTTTTTATTATTGATTCGATACGAAGCAAATAATGCTGTTCGGTCTTGCACGGGATTTTTAAGATAATTTTTTGTTATAGCTTCATTGTATGTGTTGTTTAATCCCACATTAAATGATTGGTTGGTTGAAATTTTTATTTTACTTTCAGCTTCATTGATGAATGATTTTGAACGGCTATTGGAAACAAGGCTAATTGAAGGATCGGTATAATTAAGAGATTCATCAAAATAGGCGGAGCGTATAAATACAGAAAATTTATTTTTCGTAAGTTGCCATTCAAGTGTTGAGCGATAAAATTCATCTTTTTGATTCGATTGGCTTTTACCAATTGTCATGCTTGGTGGAATATTTCTGTCGTTGGACTGATACCAAAACCGGAAGCTCAGTTTTTGATTCTCTGTAATTTTAAAATAATTCTCCTGTAACAAACCGTATTGTTTTAATTCAGCATTTGTCAGCTTTTGCTCAGGCTTTCCAAACTGCGCAATATTGATAAAAGAGAAATCATTTTTTGCATCGTGATTAAACAGTTTCGTAGAAGAAATAAATTTCTTTTTACTAATCGTCCATTCAAAATTTTGCTGTTTATCTTCAAAACTTCCATAATTTAATCCTGCGCTAATTACAATGCCTTTGTCAAATTCAGACACATTAGTTAAATGGATAGTTCCTCCAACTGCTCCACTTCCCCATAATGCTCCTGAACCTCCGAATTGTAATTTTACATTACTCAGAAAATTTACAGGAACTAGCGCAAAATCAAGTTGTCCGCTCATAGGACTTGACAAATTAAATCCATTCCACAAAACTGCTGTATGGGGCGCTCCTGAGCCTCTAAAAGAGGGTGTTGCCAATCCTGCAATACCGTAGGTGCGAATAAAAACTTGTGATTCGGAAGCTAGTAAGTCGGCTAGGGTATTAGCAGAATAATTTTGAAGAGCACTGCTATCAATATTTTCAACTTTATTTCCTGAAGTGAAATACTGTAAACGGTTTGCTGTTACTTCAACTTCCTTTAGATGTTTTGTGGAATCAGTCAAACTCTTTTGTGCCTGACAATAAAGCGAAACAGAAAAAGTAAATAGTGTACTAAATATTTTGATCCAGCAGCTCATAAAGAAATCTCCCCTCCAATTTCTAAAAGATTTTTCTTGCTACAAATGGCGATAAATGAGACTTGTTTTAAGTCCTTTGTTTTTAAGATGTCAAAATGCGGTATATGGCTTGATCGCGAAGCCCCCGACATTGTAACCACAAAAATTGTTTTTGGGTACACTGTTTTTGGTTTTTTAAATTAATAATACAATAAACATGTATTGTTCAAATACAATTATTGCAAACCAAAAAATAGAATTAGAAAGGAAATATAAGGAAGGAGGAAACTCCAAAAAACTCAATATAACCTGACTAAGCTCCATTTCGCGGAAGCATAAAAGTCATCAAATAAATTTGGCAGGTTTCCTGACTTTCCCGACTTCTGATTACCTTCCCATTCTTTTTTAGAACAGTGGTATAAATTTATCAGAAGCGCTTTCTCAACGAATTGAGACGAGATTACAGTTGCGCGACAGCCCGTGATTTTCACACGGTTTCCTATTATCTCCGATTTGAAATCGGAGCACCTAAATCATACATAATTGAACAAAAAAAGAACGAATACTCGGGCAAAACTAGAATAAAAATCTTATAAATCAAATTTTTTATAAAAAAACATCATCAGCTAGTTATTTATATATCCTCCAATATAAAACGAAAAAATATATTCATTTATCTATCTTAACTTCTTGTTTCTGGAATCAATAAAAAGTTATAATCGCATAAAATATTAGCGCAATCAGTATTACAATAATTAATGCAATCACAAGATCCATTAATACAAACCCATTTTGATCTGCATAAGATTTTTTCTTAAAAACCATTTCATATTTTGGTGATGTCGAAATTTAATCGGCAGATCCTGGCGATTAAATGTGTGAAAAAGTATAATGAGGGTATTAATCTCGCAACCAAATGGGCAAATGAAAATACCAAAATGATGGCAGAGACATTCCAAAAACAAACGAGCCGTACAATTGATATGTTCACTAATTTTTTTAACCCAACTATGAGCGTTGGAAAAACGGAGTGGATCCCTGGAGAAAATCTTACTGAATTATACACAAAGAATGGTGAACTATTTTTCAAATATTTTAAATCATTTTCAGAAATGTCTCAGGAAATGTTGAATACGATGTTTGCCTCTTTCAATGATTATAGCAAACAAACAGGCTACACCAAAAGTTCATTTGATGCGATTATGGAAACGTTTGAAAAGCAAGTTGGACAAATGATAGATTACAATAAACAATTATACGTTACACTTGGAAAAAACTTTGGTGGGCCGTATTTGGATATGGCTGCTTTTAATGAAAAGTTTGAAGAAAAGATGAAAAATTATTTTGAGACATCAAGAAACGAGATGAAAAAAATTTTAGAAACTTATAGTACAAAAACCGATTTTCCTTTGGACTCAAATAAAAAACTTATTCATGGCATAAATAAGCAAATTGAAAATGTCATGGAGAGTAATAAAGAATTTTGGAAAGATGTAATGAAAACATTTGAGGTTAAAAAGTAGGAAGGGGTGAACAGAGCAAAAGAACCAACTTAGGAATTGAAACCGATAAAAATTAAAAAGGAAAATGAAAATAAAAAATGTATAATTATTAAATTCCCAAATTATAAAATCACGATTAAACCAGCGAAATAATGGAAAAAACAAAAAATCTGAAAAAAGTATTTGCTGAAACAATTAATATGCTTTTTCAATTCGCCACAATGTTGTAAGCATAGGTTAATTCTATAGTGATCAATGAAAGTGAATTGAAATACACTAGCCTTAAAACAGATTAGACTATCACATTGTTTCTTTTTGGCTCCCATAACAATACAGAACCAATTCAAATAAATTAAAAATGGTAATGGTGCAAAAAACAGTAAGATTTAAGTGTTATTCTAACTATAAGCATTTAAAAATCATCAGTTTTGTTTTACTTAGTTTTTGGCTCTCTCAGATCTTGTATAAATGAGGTGAGCTTCCTTGTAAAAGAGCCTGATTATTTTTCAATTTCACTTGATTTAGAAATAATTTCCTTAATAACATTATCGCACATTAGAGACGTTTTTTTGAGGTGATAAAAGATTTCGATATTTTTAGGATCTTCAGGTTTTTCAAAATTGATAATATCAAGCAAACCAAGTATTGAGGCTATAGGAGCACGCACATGATGTGATTGCATAAAGGCAATCTCAGAGAGTTTCTTAATATATTCACTTTGTTTTTCCTCTGCTTCCTTTCGTTCCGTTATGTCTCGAATTATTCCACAGTAGAATTTTCTTTTTTTGCTTATCCAATAACTTAATGAAAGTTCTATTGGAAACTCTTTGCCATTTTTCTTGAGTCCATTTAGTTCAATCATATTATTCTTTACTTGATCCTTATTAGAAGCAACATGTTGTTTAAATCTTTGGACATGTGAATCTCTATATCTTTCGGGCATAATAAAAGTAAGAGGTTTTCCCAAAACTTCTTTTTCTTTATAACCAAACATTTTTTCTGAACAATGATTCCAAAAAATTATTGTTCCTGCTTCATTTGCGAGTATAATTGAATCTTTTGCCGATTGAATAACTGACTCGAATTTATTTTCAGTATCTATCATTTTCTCCTCAATCTTCTTACGTTCAGTAATATCCTGAATAGTCCCCATCATTTTTATTGGAATATTATTATTATCCAATTCCAATTCACCGATGCCATTTATCCAAAATTCCTTTCGTGTTATTTGATTTATTATTTTATACTCTTTATTAAATCGTACTTTATTGCCAATTACTTCACGTTCAAGATAATCAGCCATTAGCTTTTTATTTTCAGGGTGAATAAGTGATAGCCATTCTTCAATAGAATGTTCATTACTTGAAGAAAGCCCAAAAATCCTTTCCATTTCTTCACAACCTGTCCATTTCCCCTTCGAGATATCAAGAATATAACTTCCTATCTTAGAAATTTTTCGTGTTTCCTTAAGCAGGTTTTCACTCTTTAGTAATTTCTGTTCCGCCAGTTTGTTCTTGGTAATATCTTGTGCACTAATATAAATTATTTCAGAATTATTACTAATTATAAATGAAGCGTTCACATATACTTGAATTACCTTACCGTCTTTTCCCTTCCATTCTCGTTCACCAACCTCGTGTTGTTTTAGCTGTATAGTTTGATTGACAAAAGAATCAATATTTTCTTTTGAATAGTTAACAAAATCATAAATAGTTATTGATTCTAGTTCTTCCGGCAGATAGCCTGTTAATTTAAAGAATGCAAGATTTGCATAAATAATTTTTTTTGTATCAACATTAAAAAAATAGATACTCAGTAAGGAATCATGAATAAAATTTCTTAAACGCTCTTCACTTTGAAGTAAATCATTTTTTGTTTTTTTTCTTTCTTCTATATCCGTAAAAAGAAGAATTGAGCCAATTATATTGCCATTGGCATCTAAGTATGGAGAACGAACAATTAAAACCCATTTAGTTCCACCCGACTTTGTTATTAACTGCATTTCCTTTTGACTCAATTTTTTATTCTGGCATTTTTCATGTTCTGCCTTAATTAGTTTTTCTTGCTCCTTCTCTTTCACAAAAAAACTATTTACCTCCTTCCCTTCTATATCTTTAACCTCGTTTTCCGTAAGGTCACAAAACAGTTTATTAGCAAACATAATACAACAATCATTGTTCACAATTAATATCCCTTCATTCATGTTTTCAACTATATTATTCCATTGATGTTTTGGAGAATAATCTAACATATTGTATTTTGCTATTGCAATAAGAGAAGCAATAGAGAAGGTTGTAATTAATGGTGTAGCAAGTGGAATTCCATCGATGTGAAAAATGAGCGGGAAAATTAATTCTGTTGTAACTCCTCCAACAAAAGGTATGGCAAATCCAACAGCTAACAATAGTGCCTGCATTTTTTTTCGATCTGACGTTCTTTCCTTAAAATAATATAGCCAGAGAAGCGCAAGCATTATTAATCCTATTCCGCTCATCCATAGAAAAATCGAATTTGTAACTGGTGTAGATTCAGGGTTTGCAATCCAGTTCCATCGATCAGATTTTACGATGGTATATTTATCAAGCCGGGCAATCATGAGGAATTCTAATAGCATTGGTGGTAAAAATAAAAGCACAAATAACTTTGAATCCCCTATTCTTTTATTCCATCCCGTAAACCGCAGTGTAAACAATAACCCGAAAGATATCGCAAAAACAAAAGGAGCGGTTGACATGCGACACCATATCATTGCTGTTTCTGCCGAATTGCTCATTCGCATGAGCCCGTTAACAGTTTGTGCAATACCCAGTAGAAGAACGAAAAGAAAAAAAGCTTTGTTTACTTTATTTTGTGTCAAGAAAAAAACAGCATATGCAAATATTCCTAAATTAATTAATGCAGGAATAATAGAGAGCAAAAACACACCCCAGTGGTTAAAATTTAAACTGAACATTTCATGATCCATAGTATTTAAAGATAAGGATTAAAAAAACAATTGGAAATATTGTAACACCAATTTAGTAGGTTTATAAATTAAATTTTATAAAGAGCTGTTCCCTGTTATTTAGTTTCTTAAAACAACTATTTATTTTTTATTTGAAAAAACACTAATGAGGGGTTTTTTCAATTTGATTGCCACTACTACTGTTATTTACCACTATGGGTAAATCGGAACAATCTGCTCTAAACTGATTATACTGTGCAATACAACTTTGAATCTGACCTGGAGGAGGGTTACCTTGTGTAACAATGAAAACAATCCCACTCTCATCTGTTGTCATATCATAAAGGATATTGTTTGACGACAGACAAGAAGTAAGTTCATTCATTGCATAGGTGGCACAATCGCTACCCTTTCCTCCAGTAGTCATTTGTGCATTTACACCCTGAAGCCAACCGATTAGAATGGCTAGTAAAAATAATTTTTTCATGATTTGGATCCTCCTTTATGATTAAGTTAAATATATATTTTCCTTCTTTTTATTACTTCATTGTAAAATTAAAAACAACTCCTTTCAATTATTTCATAATAATTTTTCGCTTGATTAATTTATTCTCATCTTGAATAGTGATAAAATGTACACCAGCACCTATTTGTGTTGTATTAATACTTATTTCGTTATTTCCCTTTGATAAATTATATTGTGAACTCAGTATTTTTCGTCCTATAACGTCATAAATAATAATTTTATAGTTTTGATCAAGACCAGAGTATATGGTAAGTGTCAAAACACCGAAATCACTGTATGCATTGACAATTTCTGTTTCACGAGTACCACACTCATTTAACGAAACTATATTTGAATAGCTATAACCACCGTTAAAATCATTTTGTTTAAGCCTGTAATAGGTTGTTCCAGAATAAGGGTTTGCATCAATAAATGAATATTTTATTATTGATGAACTATTTCCTGCTCCAATAACTGTTCCTATTGATTCAAAATAATTTGCATTGCTACTCTTTTCGATAGTGAAATAATCATTATTAGTTTCACTTGCTGTTACCCATCTCAATTCAATTTCATTTTTACCGCATTTTGCATCAAAATTAAGAAGTTCAATAGGTAAAGGATTATTCCCTAATTTCGAAGAAAAGGTAAAGGGACTGAATGATGAAACTAATGCAGTAGTTACAATGTTTCCGCTTTGTGTCGTAGGACTTATTGGAATGCTACATCCACCAAAGGTTGTAGTAACATTCTCATTATTATTTTCCCAACCACCGGCACCCGAATTGCATGATGAACACCAATGCGCAATCCTTAAATCAGAACAAATGACAATCCCACTTGTTGCTGCATTTTCTGAAAATAATTGCACAGTTGCATTTGCACTACCCGCTCTCTCTAATGTCCAATATTCGGTACTACTGACATGATCAAGCGGATTGGGAGTTGTTGATGAAATTGCATAACTTCCATATCCTGTATTAAAATACTGAGCCGTGAAAGTCTCTGATGAGGAAGGTGTTCCGATAGCAATACGAGCCCAAGTTGAGCCATTTCCGGTCGGAAAAGTAAATGCGGTTGTGCCAATTTTAGCTATTGGACCATCCACGAAACTAGGTCCGGTATTATTACCAGAAGTTGCTGTTGCTCCTGCATTCAATGTTAGAAGATAAGTTGGAGTCGTTAATACAATCCCATTTGTAAGAGTTAAGGCACCTGCAATAGTTATAACTTTATTCAATATTATTATATCATTACTTGAAACTCCAGTATTATTTGCTGTCAGGTCATAAAAATTTGTAATTGATGTTCCTCCTATTGTTTGGTTAGCTGCACCATTAAAAGTAATTTTACCGCTTGTGCTAAAAGTAAATGATCCATTATTTGTCCAATTACCAGCCACACTATGCGATAAACTACTACCACTTGCAAATGTGGTATAGGCATCACTCACTGTCAAATTCCCGGCAATAGTAAGATTGCCTCCTGCTGTTTTAGTACTACTGCCAGATCCTGTTTTATTTGTAAGTGTTAGATTTCCATAAGTTGGAGTAGCGAATATTGTCTGGTTAACTCCATTGGGAGCGTTGTATTCAACTGTACTGTTTACAGTAAATGCAAATACAGTAAAATTAGAAGGGAAATTATTTCCCGTTTGTCCACCAGAACTTGCTGCTAATTTCAATGTTGATCCGGCAGCCATATTTATGGAACCTCCAGATGCATATCGATTAAGCGTGTTGGTTGAAATATCTAGCGTTGAAGCACCATTTATATTAAGATTACCATACGGAGTACTATAAGTGCTACCAGTTATAATAACGGTAGGCGTATTTTGACTTCCAATTTCAGTTGATAACTTTCCTAAAAAAACATAATAACCGGTATTGTTACAAGTAACTGTTTGTGTGCCATTGGCATCAAAAACAACCGTATTGGGTTGGTCAACAGTACCGGCTGCACACCCTGAACCAAAAGTCACATTTCCTTTAAATTTTACTGTGCCGGTAGTCCCGCCAATTCCAAGAATTGGGAAAGTGGTTCCGGCTGTTGCAGAAAAAGTGGCACTTTTATTATAAACAATTGTTCCTCCGTTTTGCACATTTACTTGCATTTGTGTGTTTCCATTTCCACTCAGTATATTAAATGTAGCAGTTTGATTAATGACAAAGATATATGCTCCCGTATTCAATCGAAACACATTGTTTACACCACTTATTGATGCTCGTATTGCGCCTATTTCTATAGAGGCACTTAGGGATATTGTTGCAGCACCAGTTAAAGGAAGATATAAACTATCGGCACAAGTAGGAGAACCTAACGGACTCCAATTGGCTGCTGCATTAAAATCAGTTCCTGCCCCCCCATTACCAACTCCAACCCATGTTCTGGTGGTTACTGAACTCGTACAAACTGTAGTAGTTTGGCTGCCACTTACAAAATTTGTGCTTAAAGCTCCTTCAGTTACCGCATATACTTTCCAATAATACGTGGAACTTGATAGTAATCCGGATTGCACCGAAGATGTGGAATTCGCGGCAGTTTGACTCATAAAAGTATATGTAACTCCATTATCATCGGAACGGTATATTAAATACCCAACTTCATTTGAAGCATTGTCTGTCCAGTTTAATGTCATGGAAGAGCTTGTAACGCCAGTAAAACTCAAGCCGCTTGGATCTACTGGAACTGGGGGGGTAAATGTATATGTTTGACCATTAACTGGGGTTGAACTTAAATTGGTTGTTTCACTTGTTGAACTAGCTATGGGGCTTGTTCCTGTTCCATTTAATGAAAGATATGTTCCAGATACATTTCCGGTAATTCCAATTGAAGCGGTAGGAGTAGAAAGTGATCCCGATTCAGGTCTGTAAACATATTCAACTTTTCCGGTTCCCTCATATAGTCTTACCTGAAACGAAATACATGATAATGCTGCCCCATATTGCCACTTTTCATTTAAATATTCAGCTGTAAAGACTCGACTTCCTATTGTACCATTTGTTTGATATGTAAACCCTGTCGCAGAATTAATCGCTAAATCATCCCAAAGTGGTGCTATAATCGGGCGCAAAGTCGTTGCGTTAGATGTTCCAGTACTTGTTAAGCTATTAACATACCCATAAGAAGAAATGGACGCCCCAAAAGCTAACCATCCATTAGTGGATGCAGAGATAGTGGTGTAACGTGTTCCCATATACCAGAAATCAAATCCGATAGGATTACTATTCCAAGCTCCATCGTCTACAGTACCTTGTCCGGAATTAGTGGTTCCTGAAACTAAAGGAGTAAATGTTCCATTAGTGGAAGAAAAGGCATAATTTGTTACATTTTGAGCAAAACAATTTAGAATATTATTAAACAAAAACAATAACACACATATTCTCAATTTTGATATGTAATTTGGCGTTTTCACTTGTTTTTTATTCATTTCTGATTCAATGCATTTATTAGTTATAGAGTAATTTCAAATAAATTTAATTCTTGTCTTTTGAATTTGTTAATTGCTCAATTTTTAGGAATAGATGTCCAAAATTTATTGGCTTTACAATGAAATCATCCGCCCCTAAACCAAGTGATTTTGAAATTAAATTTGTTTGATCTAATGATGAAATAAAAATGAGTGGAATTTTATGAAAATGAAATTCTTTTAATACGCTCAAAAGGGACAAGCCACTGAGCCCTGACATCATAATATCACTAATTATAAAGTTAATATTCTGATCCTGAAGAATTCCAAGAGCATCTATAACATTATCTGCACTAATAATTTCATATCCTTTTGTTTTTAACTTTGAAGACAATACAGTAAGTATTAATTTGTCATCATCTACGATTAAAATTTTCATAATATCCTCCTTTTTTATGATAGTATATTTCTTAAAAAAATAATTATTACAAGAATAATAATAACAACTGTGCCTATTATCCTGTCTCTTTTTGATTCCTTATTCACATTTTCCGAATACAAAATTTCATCCGTGATGTGTCTAATAATATTTTGAATCTTTATAAAGCAACTTTCACCTTTAGCGATATAATCATATGCTCCATTCCTCAAAGTATCCATTGCAACTTCTATATTATCCTGTGATGACAGCATGATTACTTCAGTATCGGGAGCTTTTTGTTTTATTTTTTTCAACACCTCTATTCCGTCCATTGCATCAGGATAATTGCTGTTCAAATTATAGTCTAATACAATAAGTGCTGGCTTCTGGTGCAAATTTTGAACACACTCTTCACCTGTTGGAAAAGCAATTATTTCAATATTTGTTTTTCCCTTTGATAGCTGATGTTTAAGCGCTTTGATAAACATATTGTCATCATCTACTAAAAACACCTTTATTTTTTCTTTTGTTTCCATGACGCAGTTTGTTTCTTTGTTTGTATATATGATATTGTTTTTTGTATTGCAGAAAATGCTTCCCTGTCTTTTGGAATGTATGTAAATGCGCCCGCTTTTAATGTTTTAAGAGCAACACTAAGATCTTTCTGCCCTGACAGCATAATTATTATAGTGTTTGGGGAGATTCGTTTTATTCTCTTTAATGTTTCTATACCATTCAAGGCATCGGGCTTATCTTCATTCAAATAATAATCTAAGAGAATCACATCAGGTTTTAAATTCATATTTTTTAAACACTCTTCTCCTGATTTGAAACAATAGATTTTATCATTCGTGTTTTTTTTTAGAAAATATCCCAATGCCTGTAGATACATTTGATCATCATCAGCAATAAATATTTTTATATCATTACTTCTGCTATCTGAATCATCATTCCTCAATATAGTCAACGTTTTCATAGCATTTGTCTTTATAGATTCCAGTATTTTATACGGAACTTATATAACCAACATCGTAATTTTCGGTCAACGGAAGGAATTATTCGGTAAGCGGGGTAAAATATTTAGTTGGAAGAAATTTCAGAAAACGGGACATGGCCAACATTGAACCTTAAATCATGCGTAGTCGTTTATATACCTCATCGCGATATGTTTTGCCAATAGGTATTATTTTTTCATTAAAGGAAATGGTATCGTCTTCTATTGTATCAATTTTATCTATTCGTATAATATAGGAGCGATGCACCCTCATATAATCGCTTGGTGATAACTTTGTCTCCATTGCATTCATAGTGGAATGGATAACAATTTTTTCTTTTTCAGTGTTAAGAGTAATGTAATCTCCCAAAGCTTCAACCCACAAAATATCCGATTTCTTGATTCTTATTATGCTAACTCCTTTTTTTACAAATACATTATCATCATTTATGTGGTGAAAGGTCTGTTTAGCAACTATATCCTTAGCCCGACTAATTGCCTTATAAAATCTTGAAAAGTCCAATGGCTTAACCAGATAGTCAGTTACATTATATTCAAAGGCTTCAAGTGCAAACTCTTTATGAGATGTAGTTAAAATTATTTGTGGTATTTTATGTTCTATTATTTGAATGAATTTGATGCCATTCATTTCAGGCATTTCAATGTCTAGGAATATCAAATCAACGCTATTCTCTGAAAGGAAAGACAAGGCAGTTATAGGATCTGGGAATGAGTGAACTAAGTTCAAAAAATCAACTTTTTTAATATAGCTTTCAATTAACTTCCTTGATAATAACTCGTCCTCTATAACAATACAATTCATCATATTACTTAATTTTTTATTTTTTCTCTTAATTCTATTATCGCAACTGAGCATGCTTGTATTATGCTAGCGACCATATCAGGAAGCAATTCAAAATTTATTTGTTCCCCTGCATATTTTTCAACAGCATTAACAGTATCTTTAACACTGTGTATTCCCATAAAATCGATACTAGGCTTCATTTTGTGAGCAACGCCCCGCAATTCTGGCCATTTTTTTTCATTTAAATATCTGGCCATTTTTTCAAGCATTTCAGGTGTTTGTTCGAGAAATCCGTTTATCATCTCAAGTACAAATTCATTACTTCCTTCTGAAAGCTCTTTTAGATATGTCAAGTCTGTATATGATTGGCTTGCACTATCTGAATTTTCGGTAGTTATTACAAATGTAGATTCTTGGGAACTACCAATATTTGTATCCTTTTTAGTTAGCTGTTTTATTTTTTCATATAAAGTTCTTTGATTAAATGGCTTTGATATATAATCGTCCATGCCCAATGTTATACACTTTTCGGCTTCGCCAACAAGTGCATGAGCCGTCATAGCAATGATTGCGGTTTTTGATTTTGGCAATGACATGTTGTTACGAATGTATTTTGTAGCTTCGTACCCATCCATCTCAGGCATTTGCATATCCATTAATATAATGTCATAATCTGCTTTCGATAGTTTATCCACCGCAATCCTTCCATTATCAGCTATATCAAGTTTACATTTCCACTTTTTGAATATTTTTTTTGCTAACATTTGATTCATTATATTATCTTCTGCCAAAAGAATTTTCAAATCCTGTAATTCTGAATATGAACTACTTTTATCTTCTGTTTTTACTTCAATATTTTGCAAATTACTTTTTTTAAATGTTAATGTAAAATAAAAACAGGAACCATTATTGATTTCACTATTTACGGAAATTGTTCCTCCTTGCAATTCTATCAATTGCTTAGCAATCGTTAATCCAAGTCCCGTTCCTCCATATTTTCGAGTAGTCTCACTACTTGCCTGAGTAAAGCTATCAAAAATGCCAGACAATTTATCGTTAGAAATTCCCACACCAGTATCTGTAACTTTAAACTGTATAGTATAAAAATCATCCTTTTGATCATTTAACTGTATATCTATTTTTACACTTCCTTTTTCGGTAAATTTTATAGAGTTGCTCGCAAGGTTTAAAAGTATTTGCCGCAGCCGGGTCGTATCTCCGATAATTACTTTGGGAATTTCATTTGATATGGAATAGGTCAATACAAGACTTTTTTTACTAGCGGTGAAATGAAGTGTTTGAACAATGCCTTCTATAACTTCTTCGAGTTTGAAGGGTAGATTTTCAAATGTTATTTTACCTGATTCAATTTTCGAAAAGTCAAGAATATCGTTAATAATGGTCAATAAATTATCAGCAGATAACTTAATGGCATCAACGCATTCTTTTTGCTCTATAGGTAGATCCTCTTCCTGTAAAATATCAGCCATCCCTATAATGGCATTCATTGGGGTTCGTATTTCATGACTCATATTTGCAAGAAATTGTTCCTTAACTTTTCTAGAATGCTCAGCAATCTCTTTTGCATTTAAAAGCTCGGTGTTTTGTTTTTCAATTTGCGAAAGCATATCATTAAAACAAATGAATAGTTTACCTATTTCATCCGTTCCTTTTGTACACATTCTTATAGAATAATCTTTTTTCATGCTTACATATTTTGCAGTTTCAGCCAGTTTAAGAATTGGTTTAGAAATGATATGCTGAAGTTTGGAAGAAATTAAAAATGCTATTATCAAGGAGGAAAGCAGTACGGCAATAGCAACTTTTAAAAAGTCTTTAATACTGGAATAAAGTTCCTTTAAATCGGACTTAATATAAATCAGACCAGTTGATTCTCCGTTCAGTTTTATATTTTGAAATAGCTCCAGATAATCTTTGGTAAAAAAAAGACCTTTTTTAGGTGCTGTTGGAAAAGAAATTTTTCCTTTCATTTCGTCCCTTACGTATGTTGCAAATAAATCTCCATTTTTGAGATAAATACAGGCGACTATAATATTTTTATTTACTTTCAATGAATTGAGTGAGCCTTTGGCTGCATCGGCATCCATAAAGGTGATGGCAGCAGTGTTGTTTTCTCCAATAATTTCAGCTACCGATTGTAATTGTTCTGCAATCTTTTTCTTAAAATTTATTTCATCATAAATTACAAAAACAAGACAGGCAAACGACAAAGCAATAGTCGTAATCAACATAATGATAAGTATCATTTTATGTTTTATTGGAACGTTTCGTATATTTATGATTTTCATACTATTCAATTATTGTTGCTAAGCCCAATAATTTCGAGCTTATTTTTATACCTGCCCGCTTTGTGGAATTAACATTTATTTCAAAACCAAACTTGTTTTTGCTTTTTGAAAAATTAATCATTCCTTTTAACTGACAAAATCCTATTGTTTCACTAACTGTTAAAACAGGAAACTCTGATACTTTTTTTAAAATTTCGGGAAGCTGGTCTTTTTCCGAAGGACTTATGTATAAGATATGACAATGTGTTGCTTGTTCGATACTATTGTATTGAATAATTTGCAGTTTTCTTCCGCCAATATTCATATTAGAAGCAAGTTTTTCAGTAACCTTTGCCACCACAGAATCATTTAAAACCCCTATAATTATTGGCGAAATACTTGAAGGAAATGAATTTGAAGGCCACTCAACAAATTTTGAAAAATTACATAAAAACGCAGCTTTCACTTCATTCTCACTAAATTGTTGGGCACGTGCATTATCAAGCATTAAAAACCAGATAACACCTGAAAAGAGCACACAATATTTGATTTTTCTGATCATGTTAATTCACAATTCGCTGTTTTATAATAATTTCATTTATCCGAATTTCAACTCTTCTATTGGCCTTTCGTCCAAACTCTGTTTCATTTGTTTGTAAGGGTTCAGATTGCCCTTTTCCGTAAAAAAGTATTTTCATTTTTTGCACACCGTTTTCATTTAAGAATCCCGCAACTGAACCTGCACGTTGTTCCGATAATTTTTGATTGTATTCTTCCGACCCTCTATTATCGGTATGACCAATTATTTCAACTTTTAGGTTCGAATACTTATTTAATAGAACTGCTATTTTATTAAGTGTGTCTTTATATTGTTTAGAAATTGCTGTAATATTAAAATCGAATGGAATATTTCTGCTGAGGATTGTTTTGATTGTAACCTCATCTATTTTTTCTGTTACTGAAGATCTTTCATTAACAATTAAATTAGCCGACTCAGAAAATAAATCAGGAGGTATAAGATAAATAGTATCATTTCCTATTACCAACGGCTCTAAATCAGATGTTTTTTTATCACCATAAAAGAAAATATTTTGGTCAGCTTTCTCAATAAATCCCTGACTAGTAATTTTCTCGATATTTTTTAATGCAACCGAATCTGTATTTTCTATAATCTGGTCTACTAAGGTTGTTAATGGAGCATAATCTTTATTATCTGTATATAAATATTCAAGTTTTTTTAATTTAACAGAATCTGTTGTTTCTATAATTTTATCAATAAGAGATAATAAAAGTGAATCGTGTCCTTTAGTTTCAACATTATTTTTTACTGAATCCCGCAAATCATAAAATGAATTCTCGATACTAAGACCCTGTCCTATTGGTTTATCAAATGGAGCAATCGACTTCAGGTACATTGTTTGGTATAATTCATAAAAATAAGTTTGATTCGGAATATATAGGTTAAAAACAAATGACGAATATCCTTCGGCATCCACAAGCATCTGGTAATTTTTTCCGGGAGGGAAAATCATTAAATATTTCCCTGTTTCAGGATTTGGGTTGTAAACATATTTCACTTCATTATTCGTTTCTTTATCAATGATTTTTATTTTAACATTTAACTTCTTTTTGCCATCGGTAATTATCGAGCCTCTTATCATTGTTAAAGGAATATTGGGTTTTGGAAAAATAACCATGTAGAGATCTTCTTCTCCATATCCTCCTGAACGATTTGAGGCATAATATCCTTTTCCTCCTCTGGCAGATAAAACAAAGTGTATCTCATCTGCCGAAGTGTTAATGGGATACCCCATGTTTTGAGGTTCTGTCCATTGATTATTTATAAACTCCGCTTTGAAAATATCAAAGCCCCCCATACTGTTATTACCTTGTGAGCTAAAATAGAGTGTTTTGTTGTCAGGATGGATGAAAGGAGACTCTTCATCGTAAGGAGTATTTATTGCGGCACCTAAGTTAATTGCCGTCCCCCATTCCCCATTTTCCATCATTTCTGATTTATAAATATCTTTACCACCATATCCTCCTTGACGAGAACTTACAAAATAAAGTGTTTTCCCATCGGAAGATAGACTGGCGCTTGTTTCCGAATTCCCACTGTTAATGTTTTTTTCAAGTTTTTTTGGTTCATTCCAATTGATTCCGTTTTTATCTGAAACCCAGATTTCGCCTTTTTTACCTCTGTATAAAAATAATTTTTCTCCATCAACAGAAAGAGCAATTGTTGCATCGTTGTCAATTGAATTTACGGGAGAACCGATATTTTCTGGAAGTGACCATTTATTTGTTTCATCTTTTTTAATAAAATAAATATCTTCCAAATACTGACCATCTTCACCAATAATACCACCAGTACTTTCCGACCTTTTTGAGGTAAACATCAACATTGATTCGTCAGCCATTATTAATGGTGCATAATCTGAATATTTGGAATTTACACCACTCCCTAAATTTTCAACTGTTACTTTAACCGGATTCTGGATAAGCATTTTTGCGTTTTTGCATTCTTCAATTTCATGTTTTATTTCATCTATAAATGTCTCATCAAAAAGCCTATCCGATAATATTTTCTCGAAGACTGTAATAGCTTCATCAAAACGATTATTGAGATGGTAAGCTTTCCCGAGATTTAAATAGGCTTGAGGAAGAATGTCTGTTTCTTTGTTATTAATGTATTTTATTGTAAATTCAAGAGTTTCAATTGCCTTTGTATAATTTGATTTGGTATTTATATAGCAAATTCCGAGAAAAAAATTGTAATAGGCATTTTGGGGTTCAATGCTATCTAATTGTTTGAAGAGTTCAAGAGCAGTATTAAAATGCCCGATATCAAGGGCATTTTGAGCTTTCTGAAACAATTGATTTTTATTTTGGCTGAATGCATTCGAGGTTAAAAGGCAAAGGGAATTTATCAATACAAAAAGTATTTGCAATTTTAATTTATGAAGTTGCGTTCTCATTGCAAACTATATAAATTGGTAACGATTAGATTGACATTTCTATAAGCTGGATGCAAAATTATCAAAGATCAAAACCATACTTAATTATTGTATCTAAATTAGATATATCAAATAAAATAAGATAACCCAATTAAGGGTTATGCATACACATGTAAGTTTTTTGATCTTTTTGGGTTATTTAAAGTGGTAGGTGGCTGTATTAAAATAGAATTCTAAAGAAAAGAAAATCAATTTTTTGATTCAAGTGGTATTTTACTATTTAGGATACCTTGTTGTTTATGATTTTTTTGGGCAATTCAACAAAAACAGATGTCCCACTTGTTCCATCGCTTTCTATTCTTATTTCTCCATTTAAGGAGTTTATTATTTGTTTGACAATATGCATTCCTAAACCGTTTGCCTTCTCTCCATTTAACCCTGTTCGCTTGGATTTTGTAAATTTATCAAAAATGTTTTTTTGTAATTCTAAAGGAATTCCAATCCCATTATCGCAAATTTTTATAATAATTTTATTTTTAAGATTTATGGTTGAAATGGTTATTTGACCCGCATTGGGTGTAAATTTTATAGCATTAGAAATAATATTATTAAAAACACGAACTAATTTTTCAGGATTTGCCTCCAATCGAGCTATCAAAAATCCCACAAAAAATTACAATGGCGGAAGAAGCCAAACCATTATGGAAAAAAATCTACACAGACCTTTCCCGCGCTGATTTTGGGGCTATTAGGAGCAATCACAAGCAGAGGAGAGGCGCAAGTGGTTAGGCTGGCTCTGATATATGCTCTGCTCGACATTTCATTAGAAATAAAGATAACTCACCTTGAAGCTGCACTTGCAGTTTGGAAATATTGTGAGGATTCCGCAAAATATATTTTTGGAGAAAAATTCGGTAACGATACAATTGATACTATTTTTCAACATTTTTCAGATAACAAGATGGTAGGAATAACTTCGACAGCACTTCATAAACTTTTCGGAAATAACAAACCCGCAAGCGAAATAGAAAGGGCTTTATCGGAATTATTAAAGTGTGGGAAAATAAGGATGAGAAAAGAATCAGGCATAGGCAGACCAACTTTGATATACGAATTTAACGAATTAATCATGGCTAACGCAACAGACCTTTTTCGTTAATTCGTTTAATTCGTTCTAAAACACCAGTTAAATGAGCGTATTAAACCAATACATAAACTATTTTCCAAGTGCTTTAGCGAAAGAAGGCACGGTAGCTTATTATGGAACAAAGTTTATTTTACGAGATATACTATAAAATGCACACATCTCCAAAACACTTAGCACTTATTTCTGCACTTCGCAGTTTACCTAAAGAAAAGCAGAGTAAATATAAAAACACTTTCCTTCCTTGTTTTACTATTTCCGGCTACTTTGAAAGTAATGGAAAAGGAAGTCGAAATGCACAGGATAAAATTTACCACACGGGGTTAATATGTCTTGATTTGGATGCTAAAGATGCGAACGTGAATTTGAAAGATTTGAAAAATAAAATTATCAACGAACCTTTTGTAGCATATTGTGGCGATAGTTGCAGAGGTGAGGGGATTTTTGCGATCATTCATATTTCAGAGCCTGAAAACCACATGGAGTATTTTGATTTTTTCAAAACTTGGTTAGACTTAAATGGATGCCTTTCAGCATTTGACAAAAGCACTAAGAATATTAATCGGCTTCGCTTTATTGCTCCCGATAACAATTTTTATATAAATGACAACGCAAAACCTTTACCATTACCGATCAGGGATCGAAAAATCGCTCCTGTTCTGTTTGGAAAAAAAATAACACCTGAAAATGTTTATGGTAATAATTTCCAATGGTGTGTTGAACAAACAAACAAAAAACTTTTATTCATTGAGTTTCAACGACATGAATATATAATTCAATTAGCAAGGTATTGCAATATTAAAGGGCTTTCAATAAACGACACCATGTGTGGATGCCTTTCCTTTCAATCAGATGATTTTGAAGAAACGGAAATAAAAAGCATAGTAAATTACATTTATGAAAAACAGATCGACAGTTTCAATAAAATCCCATTCAAATTAAAGTAATCAATAACAAAAAAAATAACTCAATGGACTCTAACCTAACCGAAATATTAAAAAAAATTCTAAATGATCTTAGAACACTAAAAAATGAAAGATTGCAATCCATCCAATTGGGAGATTATATTGGATTCTATCAATTTAAAATTTTTATGGATTTAGGTACTACTCAATCCTTAACCTTTTTAAAAGAATCAGGAATAATTGTAAAAAAAGTAAAAAGAAGAAAATTCGTTAAAGTATCAAGTTTAATAGAATATTTGGAGAAACATTGACTTCTTTAGATTTAATAAAACCTTCAAATTTGAAGGTTTTTTAATTTTCACTACATTTGATTAAATATAAACTGAAAATGTAAAAAAAACAGCACAACATATTTAATACAGGCAACTGCTTTTAGTTTTCCTTAACCAAGCGAAACAACCACAATTACAAGGACAAGAGGAAAAGTAAACGGAAGCACCCGAAAGGGGGCGACTCTGTTTTACTTTCCTTTTTGCGGACGTGGTTGTTCGTGCTTGGTAGTACTACGGATGTTCGCCCCTGATTTATTTTAACCTTAAAAACTTTCAAAATGACAACAGAAGAAATTAAAACTGAACTTGCAAGACAAGAAAGAGCATTAAAAAATAAAAGACTTATTGGATTAGGGTTTAAGGAGAAAATTGAGGCTAAAATAAGTGTACTAAAAAAACAACTTTCTGAAATAGAAAGTAAAAAGGAGTTAAAATCATTAAAGATAAGTAAAGCAAAGGTTGATTCTTTAGCAAAGAAGGTAGAAAAAATAAAACAAATGTCTTATCAAAAGCCAATAAAAAAATTAACAACGGGATTATTTGAATTGTTGTTTAATAAAGATTTTTATCTCGACAGCATAAGGATTGATAACATTACAAAAACACTTAACTATTTTGAAAAACCGCATTTATACTCAGCTTCGATTAAATTAATCGCAACTGAAAATTACGATGATGGTAATATGGATTCTGTTTCAATTGTTATAGAAAAAAATAGAATTTTGATAGAAGAAACATATAGGGTTGAAGGAGAGCGTGGCACTTCATTCAGCGAAAAGTTTTATATCTTAGACGACCATAGCGACAAAAGTTATGAGTATGAAAGGTTAATAGAAGATGCTAACAGATGTATTTCAATGTTTTCGGGTTACTCCTTAAATAGGTTAGCAATGAGTTTAAACATTATAAAGAGGGGTAAAAAAATTATTAAAAGAAAAATTAAAACAAATAACAATAAATGAGATAAATCTATTAAAGATGGCAAAAACAGATTTTAAAAAGGTATCTATCAAACAAGGTAGAGAGTTAAGGGTAGTAAATGAAAAGCCTGTAAAATATATAACGGTTAAAACCCATAATAATAAATCTTTTGGCATTAGTTGGGATAACAATTATAACGAGTTTTGCATAACAGCAAGTGGTACGCTCGATGATATAATTGTTGAACAAAATGCCTTATACTTCAAAATAAAGAGGTAAGTTATTAACAATTTCGAGTTTCATGTAAACAAAAATAATCGTGTTTGCAATTTTTCGTCCTCCCTCTACACTTCAATAATAGCGCATAAAAAAATCAAGTTGAAAAATCAAGATTAATCAAGTTGAAAAATCAAGATGGGAATTAACAATTTTTTTAACATATCAACACCCCATCCTTAGTGCTTTTTAAAGGCTAATTAATGTTTTAAATTTGTTTAAAGCATTTACATTATGCCGAAAAGAAACAATAACAATCTGTTTGAATTGATAGCAAAGCTCCGTACTATGGCAACAAGGGGAGGAACTCCTGCGGAGAGAGCCATCGCTTCAATTAAACTGCAAGAGCTTTCGGTGAAATACAACATTAACCTTGATGAATATTTCATCCCTGTTCCGAAGAAGAAGCGAGTGATTAAAGTTGCAGATTGGAGCGATTCCAAAAATATAATGGTGCATTGTATCCTTGATACTGTTCCATCGGCACATATTGAAGGAAATGACTATGGAAAAAAGCTAATTGTATCGCTTTCTGATAAAGAATACAATGAGGTGATTGCAAAGTTTGCACATTACCATGAATCGTTTCTGAAAGAGAAGGATGCTTTGTTACAGGCTTTTATTTTGAAAAACAATTTAGGTGTCGAAAATTGTGAAGCATCGGATGAAGAAAAGGATGGAGATATTGATGCTATCCTAAAGTATATTTCGATAATTGAAAACAATCAACTCAATAAAAACAAAATGCTATGGTAATAAATATTAAAGAACTAAATAAGTTTGCTCAGGAGAAAATGAGCATAAATACCAAAGAAAGCTGGTTGGCAATTAAACTGATGATTGAAAAATATAAAGCCCACTTTGATTTACAGCCTTATAACTTTAGAGAGATTGATTTTAGTGATTTTTCAGATGATTGCAAGGGTATTTTATCTGAAATTGAAGTAGTTAATAATGAAAAATTGAGTGCCGTAAAATCCAATGAGCATAATGCGGTTATTGATTTACGAGCAAAAGAACGAATGTTAATCGAAAAACTTAACAATAAAATTGATTTTAAATTTTCTAATGGCTCTTATTTCAAACTAAACAATAAAGGAGCTGTTCAGCATCTGTTTTACTTTAAGCTCTTACCTATTACTGAGAACACTAATGTTGATGTAATAAGAGGGATAGTAAAGACTTATTATGGGAAGAATACTGCTAATATTTTAGCTGAAACACCCACCCATGCTTATCAAATTGAGGAAGCCTTTCTTCCAATAAAAATAAAAGAAGAAGATAAAATCTTAGGCGTAGTACAAGATGAAAAGTATAAAATTTGTTTTGAAATATGCTTGAATAATGAGGAAAAGCTATTTGGTTTTATAGTTGAAAAAGACGATAGCGAAAATTATTTGTTTCAGTTAATTGATGGATTTAATAGGCAAACCTACAATCCATTTGAAACTGTATATCCACAGGGAAAGAGGATTGGCATCAATGAAGCCGACATTAAAAGTATTTCAATTTAGTAAAATCATAAAAAACAGTAGCATGAATACACATAAGAAATTTAAACAACAATCTCTCGTTGGAGTTAAAAATAAAAATGATGGAAGCATTGTTATTCCTGCCATTTATAAAACAATAGAAATCTATTTAGACCGATATTTTGATTGCGAATCAGAAAATGGAAGGGTGGTTTTAAACACTAAAAATAAAGTTCTTTTTGGTTTTGAAAATCCGCAGAAGTTCAACCAAATCCTTGTGGATGGTAAACTCTACACCATAATTACTGTTGAAGAAAACGAAGTTGAAAATATTCTTTCTTATTACGGTAAAATTTGTACAGGTACTGTAATGGAACATAAAGTGTATTGCAAAATCAGTATTGATGGGAATAAGGTAAAAAAACAGTATTTAAAGGAATCAGAAATGGATGAAATTTTGCACCCGTTTTAAAAATGAGTTGCAAAGTTGAATGTTATTGTACGTTATCGGGATTAGACGGGGGTGGTGTTAAAATTGATGAAAAGATAGTGGAAACTGAATAATGATAGTTATAAAATCCTAATTGGCTATGAGCGTCTGGCTTGTTACTTGGCTACCTCCGAAGCCTTTTAGGTACTTTTAATTTACGTTATGAGTATAAAAAATGAAAATAAAAACGTCAAAAAAAAATAAGTTAGTCAAAACGACAACTGTTGAAAAGAAAAAAATCGAAAAAATGATTCACGACTTATTTCGTGTTTGTGATTGCTGGGTTGATATTGACTGTTTTGTTCGTTTTGAAAACGACTTTTGCAAAGCAGTTAAGAAACATGGCTTCGACCTTCATCAAATATATTACGGTAAGTCATTTGCAGAAATGAAAAGAACTTATAAAAGATACGATGAACTCAAAAAGAAAATTAAATTTCCATATTCAGATATAATTGCTCCCCAAAAATCAAAAAGCGGAACAAAGTATGTTGTATTTAGTATGTTGCCGAAAGACCAACAAAAAGCATGGTTGGAGGGCGAACAGAGTTTTTTTACTTCTCCAATTTGTAAAGAAGAACCCGAAAATGCTGTTTGTATTTACTATCACGACTACGAAAAGTTTTATGATAATAGGGTTACGGGAATAATGGTGGCTCATATAAATAAAAAAAACTCTTGAAAATGGTTGAAAAATTAACTAACAGACAATTAAATGAGAACTCGTTAGAGGTTTTATTAGAGGATTTTACTAAGCGCAATAGTAGAAAGAAAACAGCACCTAAAACAGAGATTAACTACAAATTGTCATTAAAGGAGCGGGCAATACGAGGCATGGAGTTATTAGCAAAGCAAGAGCCATGTACATTAAGTCAAATGAGGGCGCAAGCTCTCATTGTAAAGATGTTTAGCGGAGAATATATAGGACAAAAATTAGACGAAACAATTAAGTATGATTTAAGAATGTATTTTCCTGAATTTTCGAAGAAGCAAATTGATAACGTCATAATTAAATTATATAGCATTTATAACGAATCTTTAAAATGAAAATATTTATACACCAAATGTTAAAGTAATGTGGAAGGCAGAGAAAATAGAATATACTAAAAACCCGAGAGATGAATTTGAAGAGGAGGAGGATAATTATATCACTCTTGAAATAGATGGTAAAAGTGTTCGGTTTAAAAATGGTTCATCAGACGATACGTTCACGCTAAATATAAATGGAGAAACAATTTCAAGCGACCATTTGGATGGGTATTCATTATGCACAAGATATAATTTTCAATGTGTTGTTTGTAGCTGTGGAACAGAGGGATGCAATACAGAAGGTTATGTACTGATTAGAAAACAAGGTTCATCCATTTTAATCCTTCCTGCATTTGATTTGATAGAATCTATTAAAGAGCTTGATTTAGATACAGCAGGAGCAGAATTAGAGTGTCCACCTGATAAATGGTATGAAGAAGGGATATTGCTAATTGAAGAGCCACAGCTTTCTGAATTAATATCACTTAAACTGATAGATTTAGATGAAACTCCTGAAATATCAGAAAAAGAAATTAATCTAATGTTGGATTGGGAATCAATGGTTATAAAAAATAAAGGTGTAATTAAAAAACCTTGCATAGAGAAAGTGGAGGACACAATTAAAATATCAGATAAACAATGGTCTTTAAATTCATCAATTGTCCATTATACCGAAAGGCTTGATATTTATAATGTAATGAGTATGATGATAGGTGGTGCAGATGTTCATTCTATGGATGATGAAAACGAAACACTTTTAACTGTTGCTGCAAAAACTTGTAAATTTCATTACGTCATAAACTATTTGCCAGAATATTTAAATCTGATAAAAGATGAAGAAATATTGACGAAAGTATTAACGATGAAAAAAAAACTTGAAAAAACAGGTTGTGATTATAGTGATGGCGATTGCGGAAAAGGTATGCTTGATGCCTATATAATGAGCGTAGCGGATTACACTTCTGAATCAAGAATTGAAATGATGAAATTGCTTCTTAAAAGCGGAGTAGATATAAATCTTTGTGGTAAAGATGGACTAAATGCGTTGTATTATGCAACAAATCGAGCGGATGTTAAAGTAGTTGAGTTTTTAATTAGAAATGGCGCAGATATAAATATCAATTATTATCCTGATGAAGAACCTGTAATATTTGAAAACATTTTAGATAAATTATATATATACCTTCAAATTGAGAAAAGTGATTTAGCTGAGATGAAGTTTTATGACTACCTGCTTATGGGTGGTATGGATAAAGAATTGTTAGAAAAACGCATTGCTGATATGGAAAAGATTATCGAATTATTTGAAAACAAAAAAAATTAAAACGATGTGGAAAGCAGAAAAAATAGAATTAACGAAAAACAGTGATACATACTGGAAAGATGCGAATTATTTAAGTGATACTTATACACTAAGCATTAACGGAGTTACTATTTACAATAGAGTCAATCCTAAATTGCTGCTTCCGTCAGGGTGCTTTCAAAATGAAGTTTGCACTTATTGTGCGCAAGAAGGATGTGAATCAGGAGGTATGTTAAGGATTGTACGACATCAAGATTCATTGTTTTTTATCCCTTGTTTCGATGAAATGGAAAATTATCTTGAACACGATGGCAATGCAGCAGACAATGATTACGGAGATACCGAATGTCCTCCTCACGAATGGTACGAAAATGGAATATTGGAAGTGGATGAAACTATGTTACCTAAATTTTTGGAATTGCTAACTGGCTTTAATATGCAAGAAATACCCTTTGTTAAAGATGAAGAAATGACTAAAGTTGAGGAATGGGAAAAGCTCGTAAAGGAAAAACCTAATGTTGGATTTATGAGATAAGATTAATGTACACAATACAATATAATTCATATCCAATGGTCATAGTATCGTATCCTAAAACACCTAAACTTAACAAGCAATAGAATGAAGATAATTTTCTTGGATATAGATGGCGTATTAGCTACTGACGAATCGGCTGAAATGCCTAATCACGAATTATATTCGTACCCCTTCGACAAGGATTGTGTAAATATATTCAACGAAATACTTACACAAACAGGTGCAGAAATAGTTTTAAGTTCGGACTGGAGGTTTATGTATAACGAAGATTTTGCAATGTTAGATGCGTTATTTAAGCACAACGGAATCATAAAAAGTCCGGTAGATACAACACCTAATTTGAGTAACCGCCAAAAGGAAATAGAATCTTATATCAGCAGCAATGGACATAAATTTGAAAAATATGTTGTTCTTGATGATGCCAATTTAAAAATGCCTGAAACTGTATTTGTAAAATGTGGTGCGGTTGAAGGATTAAAAGAGGTTGGATTGAAAGAAAAGGCAATAGCTATATTGGTGGCATAAAACTGAAATATTAAAAGTATTGAAAATGGGTAAACAATCACAAGAGAAAACATTGGAGATTTTGATAGAAGATTTTACTAAACGCAGAAAAACAATACAAAAATCTTCTGTAAAGAAACAGATGAACTACACTATGTCCTTACAAGAAAGGGCTAAGATAGGAATGGAGGCGTTAAAAAAACAAGAACCAGTTACGCTAAGCCAAGCAAGGGCGCAGGCTCTTTTAGTAGAGCTGTGGAGCGGTTCAAACAATAAGCAACAAAATGAAGCAATTAAATACAATCTAAGAATTTATTTTCCTGAATTGTCGGAGGTGCAAATTAATGACGGGTTAATAAAAATTTACAACATTTATAACGAATTTGCAATAAAATAAAATTCCTATTTATTACTCAAGGAGGGAATAGTTGCGGTGAATTAATAAATTATTGAGTTTGGGATAAGTCTTATGAATTTTCATTCCTTTTTTTAGTAAATCTTTTTGTGATTCAAGATTGTTTTTAAAAAATGGAGGACGTCCTTTTGAATTTAGCAACTGAACCATCATCTCATCAAAAGTATATTTAAAACAAGGGTAATATTTAACCTTCACACCTTTTCTCCAAAACTTAACCAGAGTAACATCAATTATTTCATTGTCTTTCTCAATCCATCCATGTTCGGTAAATAAGCTTAAATCAAAATCAACAATAATACCTTCAACATATAACCCATTTTTAACATCCGAAAGACGGTTAACCTCCGAAAGACAGATGGTTGAGTTATAATAACAGTCTTGTTCTTTTATCTTTATATTTTTCGCTGCTATATCTAACGAAAGTTTTAAATTTATTTTCATATTTTTGTTTCTGTTATTTGAAATCCTTTTTCAACAGCCTTTTCCCGTATATTATCCAAACTGCTTTCAGGAAAACCGCAATAAAATATGTCTTGCTTTACCTTTTTGATATGCTTACGAATTATTTTAAGCGGTTTCAAATTATTCACAAACCGCATTGCCGATTGGTTATACGCTCTCCAAAAAATGCCTTCTTTGAGAAGATATATCGAATTTTCATTGTTTAATTCCTGTGCTATTTTTTCTTTTACTCCCATTGGTTTAGTTTGTAAAGTTTTTAAAGTTATAAAGTTCATAAAGTTGCGAAACTATTTTTTTACTTTACAAACTTTACAAACTTTACAACTTTATGAACTTTCAACTCTTAATTTACTCCCATTTTTTACAAAAAAATTTTTCGACCGCTTCGCGGTTAATCAAACAAAAAAATTAAAAAAAATAATCGAAAAAAAATTGTCAAATAGTCAAATAAATCAAAGAAGTAGAGTAGGCAAAGGCATTTCAGCCTAAGCCTCTCACA
>Ga0156174_1072_pt1 | contig 63065 bp, 59 predicted proteins | sample RifCSPlowO2_12_FD_107827 | JGI IMG/M metagenome (GOLD analysis project Ga0156174, IMG submission 107827) | Bacteroidetes bacterium RIFCSPLOWO2_12_FULL_35_15
AGGCAATGCACAAGAAGGAATGAAGGGGAATTACTTTGAACGAACAGTAAAACTTGTAGTGAAATGACAATCATAGAAACGGCATTTGATAAAAATGCTTTGGAATATGATAACTGGTTTGAAAAGCATGCACCCATTTATCAATCTGAAATTCTTGCATTAAAAGAAGCTATTCCAGCGCATAAAAAGGGCGTAGAAATTGGAAGCGGAACGGGACGATTTTCTTTGCCTTTCAATATAAGAATTGGAGTTGAACCATCTCCTAATATGTCAATACTTGCAGAACAAAAAGGAATGACCATAATAAATTCAGTGGCAGAAAATCTCCCATTCCACAATCATTCATTTGATTTTGCATTAATGGTAACAACTGTTTGCTTTCTTTCCGACATTCCTAAAGCCTTTTCAGAAGTTCACCGTATTTTAAAACCACAGGGAGAAATAATTCTAGCCTTCATTGATAAAAACAGTGAGCTTGGAAAGAAGTACGAAAAAGAAAAATCAGAAAATAAATTTTACAAGAGTGCCCATTTTCATTCTACACAAGAAATTACAGAACTATTACAACAAGCCAACTTCCATAAATTTTCTTATTGGCAAACCTTGACAAAAAACTATTCTGATGAAATTGAACAACCGGCACAAGGTTTTGGTACAGGAAGCTTTGTAGTAATAAAAGCAATCAAAAATTAATCATAAAAACAAAGGACAATGAAAATTTTAATCTTAATCAATGATGCTCCTTATGGAACTGAGAAAGCATACAATGCCTTGCGAATTGCAAACCAATTAAACAAAGATCATGAAACGGTTGAAGTGAGAATTTTTCTGATGGCGGATGCTGCAAATTGTGCTGTTGCGGATCAAACAACGCCAAATGGTTATTACAACATTGAAAGAATGCTAAAACTTTCACTTAACAAAGGAGCAAAAGTAAAAATATGTGGTAGTTGTGCAGAAGCAAGAGGATTGAAAAATGCAAAACTTGTTGAAGGAGCAGAAATAAGCACATTGGCAGAACTTACGAATTGGGTAGTGGATAGCGACAAAGTTCTTGTGTTCTGATTCTTTTTGCCATTTTTTTGCAGATCAGAAAATTTGTTTGTCTTTTTTTGACAAATGTTATTCTAATAAAATAGGAGGGAGGCAAGTATTCAGAAGTACAGGCTGATTTTCAAAGGTATTGGCCCAATTTATCGAACCTATCCGGATTAAAACTTTCTGACAATTCTAAAACCCGCATTCAGAAAGCAATTGAAGAAAATTTGAAAAATAATTAAATTTCCATGTAAGGTTTTTTTAAGGCTCTGCTACTATCATTACGCATTTCCGTCCTTATTTGATTGGAGTTACCACGGTTATTCATTAAGCAAAAAAAGATTCGATCAAATAAAACAGTATTAAGTTTTGATCAGCGTCTAAATTTTGTTTACCAAAAAGGCGTGGCGTATTAATTGATTCCTATTTCTCCTTTTTGAGGAACATCCGTGTTTTTAACTTTTTTTCTATTTCAACTGCCCAAAATACGATGCTTGATACAAGAATCGTAACGCCTAATTCGTAAATAGTGAGCGGATATGTTTTGAAAATAGTATTAAAAAAAGGAGTATAAATTATCATAAATTGCAGAGCAACGGTTAGCAGCAACGCCACTAACAACGGTTTATTAGAAAACACCCCTATTTTGAATATAGATTCGCGTTCTGAACGGATAGCCATTACATGACCCAACTGACTAAAACATAAAACTGTAAAAGCCATCGTTTGCCAATGCGAATTCCCATAGTGTATTGAATAAGCCTGCATTCCAAGAGTTACAATACCCATTAAAAATCCTACCCAAAAGATATGTATGGCCATGCCACCGGAAAAGATATGCTGCTTTGGATTTCTTGGAGGGCGTTTCATAATGTTTGCTTCCGCTGGTTCAGAAGCAAGTGCCAAACCCGGCAAGCCATCTGTTACCAGATTTATCCAAAGAATATGTATTGCCAATAGCGGTATTGGTAAACCGAAAAATGGGGCTAGAAAAATGGCCCATATTTCACCTGAATTTCCGGTCATAATATATTTGATAAATTTCAAAATATTATCAAATATTCTTCGTCCGTGTTTTATAGCGACTACGATGGTGGCAAAATTATCGTCAAGCAAAATCATGTGTGAGGCTTCTTTTGAAACTTCTGTTCCGTTAATACCCATGGCAATTCCAATGTCGGCATTTTTAAGTGCCGGTGCATCATTCACGCCATCCCCTGTCATTGCAACAAAGTGATGCATGTCTTGTAAGGCACTGATGATTTTTAATTTTTGTTCGGGGTTTACCCTCGCATACACCCGTACTTTTTCGACAATTTTTTCAAACTCTTCCTGACTTAATTTACCAAGTTCAGAACCGCTCAACACCATATCCTCTTCCGAAGTAATAATTCCCAATTGTTTTGCAATTGATTTAGCGGTGAGTTTGTGGTCACCCGTAATCATCACCGGAATAATTCCGGCTTGTTTACATTCTTCTACAGCCTGTTTTGCTTCATCTCTTGGCGGGTCAATCATTCCAGCAAAACCTATTAATGTTAATGATGATTCTAGTTCATCCGTATTTATTTTTTCAGGCAAAGATGGAAGAATCTTTATTGCATAAGCCAATACCCGATACCCTTTCTCTGCCATCTCATTTACTTTGAGTTCAAATTCCGGAATACGTGATTTTTGATTGTCGATTAGTTTTTCAAACAATACATCGGCCGCACCTTTTGTAATTGCAATTATTCCATTTTCAATTTGATGCAAGGTAGTCATGCACTTTCTGCTTGAATCAAACGGCAACTCAGCCACTCTTGGATATTTTTTTTCTAATTCGGTTTTTTCACTATTTTTATCAAAAGCATATTGAACCAGGGCCACTTCGGTTGAATCACCAACAAACTTCCCTTCTTTGTTTTTTGAAACATCATTGTTGAGAGCCATTGCATTAAATAAGGCATTCCCTTCTGTAAAAACAGATTTATATTCTTTATCAGATGTTTCAAAAATTTCCTGCACTGTCATTTTATTCAGCGTGAGTGTACCCGTTTTATCGGAGCAGATATAAGTAATTGAGCCAAGCGTTTCAACTGCAGGCAGTTTTCTGATAAGGGCATTGTTTTTCACTAATCGCTTTGCTCCAAATGCAAGCGCAATAGTTACAAGTGCAGGCAATGCTTCAGGTATAGCTGCAACGGCAAGCGAAATGGAGGTAAGAAGCATAGCTATAAGCTCTTCACCGCGTAACCAACCGAAAAGAAATATTATGGTGCAAATCACCAGTATTACAATGGACAATCTTTTACCAAAAGCTGCTAACCTTTTTTGTAAGGGTGTTGTTGTTTCATCGGTTTGAATCATTTTAGCAATGTGTCCGAGTTCAGTATTCATACCTGTTTCGGCTACATAAGCATGCGCACGGCCATTTGTAATAAATGTTCCTTTGAACCCCATATTTTTCCTGTCTCCAAGCACATAATCACTTTCAGGAAGTTCCTTTGAATCCTTTTCAACATTATGCGACTCGCCCGTAAGTGCTGATTCATCAACTTTAATTTGATGCGCTTCAAAAAAACGAACATCAGCAGGAATGATATTTCCGGTTTCAAGCAAAACAACATCTCCCGGCACTAAATCGGAGGCTGGAATTTCAAGTGCGTTTCCTTTTCGCATAACTCTGGCATTACTTGCTGCCATGTTTTTTAATGCTTCCATCGCTTTCTCGGCACGATACTCTTGTATAAATCCAACAACAGCATTAAGAATAACGATTGCAAGAATAATTATTGTATCCGTTACATCGCCAATAATGCCCGAAATAATTGCCGCTGCAATAAGAATGAGAATCATAAAATCTGTGAACTGGTATAGCAACTTCTGCAAAAAAGTTTTCTTTTTTTTATCGGCAATTTTATTTTCCCCGTATTCAGAGAGTCGTTGTGTAGCAGTTGTGTTATCAATGCCTGATGGACTTGTCTTTAATAACTGAGATATTTCGGACAGAGGTAATAAGTGCCAATTTTGTTTCATATCTGTTTATTTATTGAAGAACAGGTAAATCATAAGAGAGATATAAAGAATAACAATTATAAAAGTATCAAGGCTCAATAACCAAAAATGTTTTCTCTTTGGTTTAAACATCAATCCAAGGCCTATAACTGCTGTCATAACAATGGTTATAAATACAGATAACAAATGAGAAGGCGATATCCTTGTAAACAAAGAGCCTTCCTTATAAAAGAGATCATCAATACCAAGAATGAAAATATTAAAAACATTGCTGCCCAATAAATTTCCAACGGCCATATCCAAGGCTCCCATTTTTAATGCAGCTAATGAAACTACCAATTCCGGTAAAGATGTAGCAGCAGCAAGAAACAAGGTGCCGAAAAAGGAATTGCCCAAACCCGTATGGGAGGCAATATGTTCACCAAAATAGGGAAGGAATAGTGCAGCACCCACTACAATTAAAGCGTGCAGGGCATATCCGCCAATAACTTTTTTAAGATTGGAAGCATTGGAAGGAGATGCGGCACTTTTTTCAGGAGGAGATTCAATCAAAGCTGCTTGTTCATATTTAAAAATACCCAGCATCGCTATAAAATAAATGCCAAAAAGGAGAAAAGTAAAACTGCTTATCCATAATACATTTGGAATTTGATGCGACATGTCAATTGCCATGCCTGCCACCGTTAATAAAATAATTCCAAAAATTGCTGCTACCACATGGCTGGATTTTACCATTGAAAAAAGCGGCTGTTTTAATCGGGCATCCAATACAGAAAGTATGAGTAGATTAAAAACGCAACTGCCGAAGATATCTCCGGCTGCTAAATTGGGTGCTTTAACAATAGCGACAGAACTGATACCTGTAATCAGTTCAGGCAGAGAGGTAACTGATGCCATTAAAACAAGTCCTATCCATGCTTTCCCCATGCCGGTCAGGTCGGCAATTTTATCTCCGTAATAAGAAAGTTTGGTGCCGCTGAATATGATAACCGATGCACATACAGCAAATCCCAGTATGTTTATGTATAAATTATCCATATCCATTCTGATTTAATTTGTTTTAGCATTTTACCGGACATCACTTTTTTTAATTATTGGCAACACACCTGACATATCTCCAATAATATTTACTAATTCCGATCCAGAAGGAACAACAATTTTCGTATTTGATTTAAGCGAAGACTCAAGCGTTTCCAGCTTTTTAAATAGCTGGGCATTTCCAATAAAGTAGTTATCTGCAGCTTCATTTATTAATTTAATTGCTTCAGCTGCACCTTCGGCAACCAATATTTTTGATCGTTTAGTACCTTCCGATTCTTTTATTTTTGCTCGTTTTACTCCATCAGCAACGATTTTAGCCGCAGTGGCATAATCAATAGCGGCAATTTTTTCGTTTTCTGCTTTTACAACTTTATTCATGGTTTCTGTACATCCTTAAGCGGGTCTATTTGTTTCAGTTCGTACAATAGTAATTCCCTAGTTTTTTTTTTCATCTGAAAGTGTTCTGTGAAAGAGGAAGTCGTTCTATCAATCCTCTTTGTGTTGGTCTGATTATTCTTATGCCGCCAAAGAAAATAAGTAATATGGTTATGGTGATAAATAAAAATATTGTCATTTTTTGCACCTTTTTTAAATTTTTATTTTATAATAATTATTCTGTAATTTTAATTCAATCCCTTGTCTGCCTTTTCATATTCTCTGTTTTGTTTTTCAATAGTAAGTTTTTTTTCAGGCAAACAAAGTATAGGAACAGTTGCATGGAACACAAGGTCATGTGTGATACTCTTGTTAAATATTAATTCAAGGTAACTGTGCTTTTGTGGCATTGTTACCAGCAAATCAATGTGGTTTGTGTTGACAAATTTGTCAATTTCCCCCGCAGTATCTTCTGAAACCGCAGTATGAAAGCTATGTGGGATGCGTTCAAAAACTTTATCAAGATTCAATCTTTCGAATGCTTGTATTATTGATGGAATATCGCTTTCGTTTTTTCTAACGGAAAAGATCAGAGTCTCTGAATTAAAAAGAAGGGCAATTTCTACTAATGGTTCAAAGGAAATATTACTTTTTATTTCGTGAAAGTCAGCAGCAAAAACAACTTTGTTGAATCCTAAATATTTTGCGTTTTCAGGGACAGCCAATACCGGACAGGATGATTTTGAAATTACATTGCTTGTATTGCTTCCCATAAATATTTTTTTCAATCCATCCGCTCCCTGTGTCCCCATCACAATTATTCCTGCATCATGTTTTTGAGATGCGGTTATAATTCCTTCGACCGTAAATCCTGCAATCACTTCGGATTCAATTACTAATTCCTCTTTTCCATGTAGTGTTAATTCGAATTCAGCCATTTCATATACTCGTTTCAGCCTTTCATCCTGCATATCAAGCTGGGCAATGGGAGTAATGTGTGTTACCGCAGGAGGATTTGGAAACTGATAAACATGGAGTAAAATTATTTTTGCTTTTGTTTCCTTAGCAAGTGCGATGGCAAAATGTGCTGCATTATAGGAGCATTTTGAAAAATCGGTGGGAACGAGAATTGGTTTCATCATTTATTTTATTACACAATTATTTAAATTTTTTATTGCTTGTAACACTGCAAATTTGATAGATTTTGAATATTTGTAAAAGAGATTTCATGGTTTTGATTATTCCTTTTTTTTAAACTATTTATTCTCCTGTTGTTTCAAGACATAAAGAAAGGCAGATAAAAGAATTTGACCAATGAAGTTAGTCAAGTGAGGAATTGATATTTATTCTACAATTTTAATTTAGACTTTTTTGTCCAATTTAATTGTAAGAATTTGTGGGAAGAATAATTTCTATTCAATTTTTTTTATTGCAAGAAGAGGAATCCAACTATGAAAAGCCATTTCGCGGGTAACACTTTTTCCAAAAAGTTTTTCAAAGAATGTGGGCTTATGGGTAAACATGGCAAGTATATCGGCTTTCACATCAGCAATGTATTCATCAATTGCTTCTTCAATATCATCATTCATTGAAATATGAACAGAAATATGCGGGTATTTATAGTTGCTGATAAGCTTGTTCTTAATTTTCTCTTTGTCAATTTTTTTCTTTGAATTAGGGGCAACAATATGTAATAGGTGGAGAGATGAATTAAATAACTGAGCAAATTGAATAAGTGTTTTTACTTCTTTATTTACAGCAAGCATGTCTGAAGCGTAAACAATATGTTTAATGTTATTAATTCTGGCATGTTCAGGAACAGCAATAACCGGGGTTTTGCTATTGCCGATAAACGCAACAGCATTGCTGCCTATCAATATTTTCGTCAACCCACTTGCACCTTTTGTTCCCATAATAATTAAATCAATATTATTATTTTGTGCAAATGTTTCAACAACATCTTCTACAGGATATCCCTTTACAATTTTGTAACTTATATTTATTTTATTTCCGGTTTCTTGCTTAATCTCATCAATTAGATATGAAAATCCTGTTTTGCATTATCAACCATTGCTTCAAGAATCTGATTTATTTTCAATGCTGCTTGTGCCCGAGGAGGAGCATCAATAAATACTGCGTGAAGCAGGACAATTTCTGCATTTAGTTTCTTTGCCAGTTTAGCAGCGTAATGAACTGCAACTTTTGACAGCTTTGAAAAATCAGTTGGCAGGAGTATTTTCATGACTCAGTTATTTCCTTTAGTAAATACTATTTTCTTTGTTGTTTTTTCAAAACGTAAAGAAAAGCAGGTAAGGAAAATTAACCAATAAAGTTTGTCACAGAGAGGATTGATTTCGAGTGTAAAGTATTATATGCGAAGGTTATTTCATTAAATTTCCGATTTCTCAAATGTCTTTTATTTAGCGAATTCAGTTTTGATTGTGAGTCCTGTTGCATAGTCCACTGTAACAGTAAAGCCCCGCGAACTTGAACATATAAAAGTATTGGCACTGTCTTCTACTTCTAGTGTCATGAAATCGCTTTGCTTATGTATTTCAATTGCTTTTTTGCCCCATTTAATTGGATTAGGAAAACTGTCATTTTCAATGGGCATTTTCACAGTCCATTTCACTTTGCACCAGTCATCTAAACAGTAAATATTAGCTTTACTATCATTCTCGTCAGTTGGAAAATATTTTTCATCTTCTCTGATAATGTTGCAATTGGGTGCAATTCGTTTATATTGGGTAATTTTTTTTCCAAACGGAATATGTTTTCCGATAATTTCGCCAGTTTCTTTGTTCCGTAAACAAATTATTTCAGCCTCTTTAATTAATTCAAAAATGTCGTTCATTATTTAAAATCTTCTACTTTTTTTAATCTTTTTTTGTTGCAATTGACAATTCCCTATGTATTAGTTTCTTTTTTTTATTTTACTTGCAATTTCATTTCTTCAAATTTCTGCCACTATATTTAATAAAGCTTTATGCTTTAATATATTTATTTTTGTTCCTTTAGTTGTGATTATTTTTTCATCCTTAAAATTGCGAAGCATCCGAACTAGAGTTTCTTTTGCGGTTCCAACAAACCCTGCTAAATCATCCCTGTTTATTGAAATGTTAACAGGGTAGGAATTGTTTTCATTTCTTTGATAAACTTCATTAAGAATCAGCAAACTTAAGGCTACCCGCTCTTTTACTCCATATTGAGAAAATATCGTCATCTTATTTATCCATACAGAAAACTCTTTTGAAAGCGTTACAAGCAATTGTTTATCAAGAGTTGCTGATTTAGCAACAAGGTTAAAGAACAGATCTTTCGAAATAAATGAAATTACTGTAGTGTCCATAGCAACTGCGGAAACAGGATGCGGTTCATCAGCGAGTAAGGGTCTATACCCAAAGAAATCTCCTTTTTTATAGATATAGACAATGCTTTGTTTCCCTTCACTATTTGTTTGGAAAATTTTCACTTTACCTTTTCTAATAATATAGATTCCTTTAGAAAAACTCCTTTCTTTAAAAAGAAATTCACCTTTAAAATATTCCTTACGAATCAATTTGTTTTTTACCAGCTTTGTTTCCTGGGCTGATAAAAAGTCAAATAATAAAGATGATTTTAAGTAATATTTTTCAATGTTAAATCCCATGATGTAAGGATATTAATTTTTTTTTAAAACTAAATTGACAATTGTCAATTTTTTAATCTAAACGAAGAATTACTTTTGGGAACTGATTTCATTTTTTGTTTGTGAACCTGTTAATGTTACAGCCATTAGCAGGTTTTTTTAATATGCAAATTACACAAATAGATATTATTAATAAAATTTTGAATGCTATTGACTCTGACGATCTTCTGGAGTTAGCTTCATTTATAGAATGTCGTTTACCGATCGAAGAGATTTACAAAATTAAAAGGATACTTATTTTATTTCTAAAAGAAAATAAATTAAATGCTGATCAAATTAATAAAGCAAAACAATTCATTAATTTCCTGGGATTAATTCAAGATGAAAATTGACAATTGTCAATAGAATAAGAAATTGAAATTGGTTACTTGCAACAATATTAACTAACTAAATATTGTTATGAAATTTCAATCTTACACGCTTAACAATTTTAAAAACATACCACAAATAAATAAATTGTCTCCTGGACAGATAGAGGCAATTGAAGTTGTTGGAAATGTATTGCCATTTAAAACAAATAACTATGTAGTGAATGAACTTATCGATTGGGATAATCTTGATACCGATCCGATTTTTAAATTAACATTTCCTCAAAAAGGAATGTTAAGTCAGGAGCATTATGATCTCATGAAAATTGTTTTGGATCAGACCAATTATACTGATACAATTAAGAATGTCGCAAATATTATCCGAAACGAATTAAATCCGCATCCTGCCGGTCAGATTGAACATAATATACCTGTATTAAATGGTGAAATACTATCTGGGATGCAACATAAATACAGGGAAACATTATTATTCTTTCCGAGCCAGGGGCAAACCTGTCATGCTTATTGCACCTTCTGTTTCCGTTGGCCACAGTTCGTAGGGATGGATCAATTGAAGTTTGCCGGAAAAGAATCTTCTCATCTCAAAGATTACGTTTTACGAAATAAGCAGATTACTGATATTTTATTTACAGGCGGAGATCCAATGATAATGAAGGCTAAAGTATTTGCAAGCTATATTGAACCATTATTGGAAGCAAAGCCCGAAAATTTACAAACCATAAGAATTGGCACAAAAGCACTTGGTTACTGGCCCTATAAATTTGTTACCGATCATGATGCGAATGAGTATTTAAATCTTTTTGAAAGGGTTGTCTTGAGCGGCATAAATCTATCTATTATGGCTCATTTCTCTCATCCTAAAGAATTAGAAACAAGTGTGGTAAAAACCGCAATCAAACGGCTGAGAAGCGTTGGTGTTCAAATCAGAACTCAATCTCCGGTTCTGAAACACATAAATGATACGCCTGAAATTTGGGCAGAGATGTGGCGAAAACAGGTAAACCTGAATTGCATTCCCTATTACATGTTTATACCAAGGGATACCGGGGCTCAGGATTATTTTGCAGTAACATTAGAAAATGCCTGGCAAATTTTCAGAGGAGCATATCAAAAAGTAAGTGGTGTTTGTCGAACCGTACGTGGACCAAGCATGTCATGCACTCCAGGCAAAGTTCAGGTTTTAGGAGTTTCAGAAATCAAAGGGGAAAAGGTTTTTGTATTACGTATGCTACAAGGTAGAAATCCTGATTGGGTTGCACGGCCATTCTTTGCGGAATACAATAAGGATGCCATTTGGATGGATGAATTGAAACCAGCTTTTGGTGAACAAAAATTCTTTTTTGAAGATGAACTGGAGCTTATTTTCGATGAGCATGTTACTGATGACGAAATTGAAAATTTTGAATAGATGAAATACCTGGGATTAATGGGAATTGTATTGTTAGTGGCAGTTACAATTACCGCTTTTATTATGCTGCTATTGTATTGGTATGTTAAGAGAAAGAAGTAAAGAGATAATTTTTTGCAAATTAATTAAGATAGAGGACTTGAGGATTTATATTAAAAATCTTTCGTGAGCGATTGATGTTATAAATTAAAAATATTATAGCTATGGAAAAAAAAGATATTATAAAAAAAATAAAATTAAGGCAGATACAAAAGGAAGACTATAGCCAGATTACAGGCTTACAACAAAAATGTTTTCCGGGGATGAAGCCTTGGACAGAAAGTCAATTTAAAAATATAACAAGCATTTTCCCGGAAGGTCAAACTTGTATCCAATATGGAAAAAAAATCATTGCTTCTTCCTGTAGTCTTATCATAAATTTAGATGAATATAGGGAGGAGTCACCTTGGAGTGAATTAACCGACAGCGGGAATATTACAAATCATAATAAGTATGGAGATACTTTGTATGGAATGGAAATGATGGTTGACCCTTATTATCAGGGAATGAAGCTGTCAAGACGATTGTATGATGCCAGAAAAGATTTAGCAAGAAAATATAATTTAAAAAGAATAATTGTTGGCGGAAGGTTACCAAGTTATCATAAATACTCTTCAACCCTTTCGATAGACGAGTTTGTAGAAAAAGTGATTAACAGAAGTTTATACGATCCTGTATTAACCGCACAACTGTCAAATGGCTTTTCGCTAAGAAAAATTTTGCCCAATTATTTACCAAACGATACTGAATCTGTTGGTTATGCAACCCTGTTGGAATGGATAAATTATAATCATGAAGTAAAAAAAGAAAGTGGTTATCAACAATCACATTATGTTAGAGTAAGCGCTGTTCAATATCAAATGCGCCCTATCAAAAACTTTGAAGAATTTGAAAAACATTGCGAATTTTTTGTGGATACTGCTTCGGACTATAGAAGTGACTTTGTAGTTTTCCCGGAAATGATAACGGTACAATTGCTTTCATTCCTACCTAAAAAGAAACCGGGGGAAGCCGTCAGGGAACTGAGCAAATTTACATTACAATATGAAGCATTATTTACAAGGCTTGCAATTACCTATAATATTAATATAATTGCAGGCTCTCACCTGACAGTTGAAAATGACAACTTATACAACATCTCTTATTTATTTCGAAGAGATGGTACATTTGAAAAACAGTACAAAATTCATATCACATCATCTGAAAAGAAATGGTGGGGCGTTCAAAGTGGTGATAAAATTAAAGTGTTCAATACCGACAAAGGTAAAATTGCAATTCTGGTCTGTTACGACTGTGAATTTCCTGAGTTGGCAAGGATTGCTGTGAGCAAGGGGGCTAAAATTATTTTTGTTCCTTTCAATACGGATGACAGAAGAGCCTATTTGAGGGTAAGATATTGTGCACAGGCCCGGGCTATCGAGAATCAGGTGTATGTTATAATAACCGGATGTGTTGGAAACTTACCTGATGTTGAGAATTCGGATGTTCACTTTTCACAATCAGCCATTTTCACACCTTCAGACGTAGAATTTCATAGAGAAGGAATAGCTTCGGAAGCAATACCCAATACGGAAATGTTAATCTATCAGGATTTGGATTTGAACATGTTAAAACGAAATAAGGAAATGGGATCTGTGCAAACGTGGAAGGATAGGGAACAAGGGTTTTATAAATTAACTTATGTGGAAGATGGTGAAACAAAAGAGGTGTAAATCTACAAACCTATAAAATTATCTCTAAACTTTCTTAAAGAAGTAAACCTAGCGTACTGCTATTTAACATAATAGCCTATGTTATAAGACATTTCATGTGTGAAGTTTTCGGGTGGGAGAAATGCTTTTATAACAAGTATTATGTTAATGCAGATTAGGAAAAAGTATGGTAGATTTTTTCCATTAAAAATAAGAAAGAAAAATCAACAACTTTTGTGTGGGATAAGTATCGGTGTGTTGTAAAGGAAGGTATCGGTGTGGCTACTTAACATAACAATTAGTTATCGGACTTCTTCGTTCGATAACTGTATTTTATGTTACATAGAAAAGGCAAGTGGGAGGGGTAATGAAGCTCCGAAACTAAAAACCTTTTCTTGATTTATGTAGTCGCTATATTATTTATTTTAATATTCTTCACAAGCATGATTGTTTGTGTTGTTATAGCTGTTGCATCTATCGAAAAGCCATGTGGAAAATCTCTTTCAAAAGCTCAAATAGATAATAAAGTGATGCAATCGATGCAGAAATCGCCAAAACCCAAGTTAGGCGTAAAGTTGTTTTTCCCATGTCCTCCACATTGGATTGAATTTTAGACAATTCTTTGTTTTTGAGTTTATTAAATTCAATATTCCCGTCAGTCGTAATTTCAAAAGCTAAATTATTTTTATTTTCTATTCTTTGTTGAATATAATTCTTTTTTAATAAATCACTTTTTGCATTATCATAATCAAATTTTGTAATTTTTAACGATTTCCTAATTTCATCTTCGGTTGAATTTATCTCATTAGGATATTCATTAAGATACCAAAGTATATCGTATAATATTTTATCATTTTCATTCATCCCGCAAACCTACAAAACGAACTTAAATTAATAGCAGAATAGAAGATATATTTTTGTACTCACTGTGCGTCTGCTTAACATAATAGCCTATGTTATAAGACATTTCATGTGTGAAGTTTTCGGGGTGGGAGAAATGCTTTTATAACAAGTATTATGTTAAGATAGCTTTGGTAAAATCGAGTAGATTTTTTCAGTTAAAAATGAGAAAGAAAAATCAATCGGTTTTTGTGGGGTGCGTGAGGTTTATTATATTTACGGAATGAATAATATTTTCAGTATAATAGGATTATTTTTAGATATAGTAGGTGTTGTAATCCTGTTTTCTTATGGGTTACCGAGTAAAATAGACAATGAAACTCCAAGAAGAACAATTAGCGAAGAAGAACAAAAAACATTATTGAGAGAGAAATCTAACAAAAAAATAAAGAAAATAGCAAAGTTTGCTTTGCTTCTTATTATTCTCGGGTTTGTATTTCAACTTTGTTCCCCAATTATCTCTATTTATAACGATAAAACCACTGACAACAAACCAAAATGTAATAATCCCTAAAGGAATACATACCCATTTAAATAAAAACCATTCTAATTCCATTTTTAACCCGTAACCCGAGCGGAGCAGGGTGGCTCTTTTTTTGTGCGGCAGTTTAACATAACGTTTATTATTTTTCAAAGTTCTTTTTTCACTTTGTGGAAATAATAACGCATTATGTTACATAGCTTCGGTTTGTGGGAAGCGTATAAAATTTCGTAGTGCGGTGGGTTGTGGTGAACTAAATAAAAAACCTCTGATATTTCTATCAAAGGTTAAAATTTCAAAATCAAATTTTTCTTATTTTTTTAATGCTATAATCAATAAAATTATAGCCAAAACCAACTTCGTTAATTTAACGAAATCAATTTCAAAGTTGAAGTTTGTTTTCATCTTTGATTGCTGGTGTTACAATAGATTGGCTGTTAAATTGGTCGCCACATACGCCAAGATTGTTTATAAGGATGCTATTTCTTTATAAACGCACTCAATTTTAGGGTAATCAAGAAACCCAGCTTAAAAAAACCGCTGTGGAATAGCGGTTTTTTTATTGTTACAAACGTACAAAATTATCTCATAACTTAATAAAAAGAAGTAATCCTAGCGTGTGGCTATTTAACATAATATACGCTATTATAAGACAATATTTGATTGTTTTATAATAGGTATTATGTTAATGCAGATTTGGTAAAAGTATGGTAGATTTTTTCAATTAAAAATAAGAAAGAAAAATCAACAACTTTTGTGCTGGGGTGCGCGAGAGTGTGAGTACATAAAAGGTTTTTGTGTGGCTATTTAACATTAATATTTATTATAAGAAATTTCAAATGATTTTTTTGTGTGAATTTGAAATGTTTTATAATAGTGTGTTATGTTATACAGCTTAGGCTTTTTAGAAAAGCTTTCTAAAAATCATATGCGAGGGCAGAAAACTAAAACTTATGTCATTGTTTTCAGAAGAAACATTAAACCAAATAGAACATGGAACAGAAGATTGCACTATGTCTATTATGGTATTCGATTTAGAAGCTAAAATTGAAGACGGGAAAGCTATTATCATTAAAGTTCCAAAGGCGATTCATCTTGAATTAACTTCAGAGAGTCGTAAAGTTCTTGTAGCTTTAAATAAGTGTGTGGGAGAAAGTTATCCTTCGATATTTTAAACGATTAGGCTCAATGCTTTTTAAAGGATTAATAAAATTAATATAAAAACTAAAACTTATGTCATTATTAACAATAGAAATATTATCTGATAATTCAGTTAAAATAAATTCAACTGAATTATTTAAAGAAATAGATGGAAAGGAACATAAAGTTACATCTGTAATTTTAGACCACAAAGATTTTATTAATATGTTGAACGAGGATATTAAAAAAGGTGTTGTTAGGAATTTTACCGATTCTTAAACAATTCTTCAAGTTCTTTATAAATTGATTCAGGAATTTCTTTAGAAATTTTACTATCAAGCATAAAAACAAATTTATCATCAATTTCGATAAATTTGATAGATGACTTAAAAACTTGTTCGTGTGTTAAATTAATTTCATTTGAATCAATTTTTTGAATTAATAAATTAAGCAACTTAGACTTAAATTCATTAAAATTTTGGTTGGTTTTCATTGTTGGTTTTGAAGGCTAACACTTTACAGGTATCGGGTAGGTCCGATACCTTTTTTAAGGATTAATAAAATTAATATAAAAACTAGAACTTATGACAAGCTTATTATTTTTATTAGTAGGTATTTTAATCGGATTTTTCCGGAAAGAATTTCAGATAGAACGAAGAAGAAAAAACTTCGAAATAGAAAAGAAATTAATGTTAGAAAAATCCGATTATGAATTCGAAAGAAGTCAGCGAATTTTAGCTGAAAGCACTAAAGAGTTTTTAGCATCAAGAACTAAGGAATAATTTTATACTTTGTTCTTGCAATGAATCTCTGTTTTGCAAGTTCATCATTTAGTTTAAATGATAGATTAAGATTATTTAAAGCAACAATTTCAATAATTGCTTTCTCATAAGTCAACACTTTTGCTTCTAGCTCTGCTAAATGCAAGTTTAATTCAAATAAATTTTGGTTGGTATTCATTGGTATTTGTGAAACCAGCTTTTTAGAAGGCATCGGATTAGGCTCTGATGCTTTTTTGATTTCAATATAAATGTAATCTGCAAAACAGTTATTGTTAATTCCGTAGCGACAATTTAGCCACAAGAGATAAGCCTGGAAAGCGTCTGCTTAACATAATATTAATTGTAAGACACAATCAATAGGGGAGTGGTGGTATAAGTTGCTGTATTTCAACTTTTTGTGGTCATGCAAAACTTTTAAAACTTTTGCACGCATTAAATATAAAAAAACCATTGCCACAAACAGCAATGGGTAAAATTTAAAGTACTAAAATCACTGATCCACCATCTTTAAAAAACATCTCGCCACGTTGTAAACGTGATCCCGAAATACCTTTATTTAGTAGTGTTTTCAAATTCTTGTTATTATTGTATTGGTTTTGATTCCAAATACATAATGGCAAATTTAAAATAAAGAACTTCATAAACAAGAATATTCTGCACTAAATTACTTACAGGGATATTAACATATTCAATAATTGGATTTAATTATATAAAGTATTTACTAGTATTATCTTGACAATTGTTTATAAAAGCCTTATCTTTGTGATACCAATTTAAAATAAAATGACTGTTGCAAAAACTATAAGCAATCAAATTCAAAAGCTTGAACCTGGAATTCTTTTTACTTATCAGGATTTTAAAGTAGCTCCAAATGCAATGGAAGCTATGGCTGCTGCATTATGTAGATTGGCTTCAAAAGGTATTATCAAGCGTTTTGGAAGAGGGAAATATTTTAAACCAAAAGAAGGTGCATTTGGCGCGGTTCCACTGCAAGAAAATCAAATCATTGAATCCATTATAAAAGACAATGGCATTTTAACTGGTTATATTACCGGATCAGCAGCTTATAATAAAATGGGCTTAACAACTCAAATGTCAAATGAATACACCATTGCAACGTATGAATTCCGCAAACCCTATCAGAAAGGACGAATAAAGGCAAGGTTTGTAAAGGCATATTGTGATATAACAGAAACAAATATTCCGTTGCTTCAACTATTGGATGCTTTCAAGGATATTAGGAGCATTCCGGGAACAGAAACAAATAATGCTCTTGAATTACTAAAATTAAAAGTTGAAAAACTATCTTTGGGCGAGCAAACTAAACTTGCTCAATTGGCTTTAAATTATCCCCCGGCAACAAAGGCTTTAGTAGGTGCAGTATTGGAAGCAGGGATTGACAAAAAAGCATCTGAAAAGCTGTATAAATCGTTAAATCCTTTGTCGAAATATACGCTCGGAATTAAGGAAAGTATATTGCCTAACAAGGATAAATGGAAAATAAAAGGATGAACTGGAAAATATACATAAACGGCTTTAAATCCTACCTTACTTTGGAAAGGTCATTGTCGGATAACTCTATTGGAGCCTATCTGCAAGATGTTCAGAAATTAGTCCAGTTTTTTGAGTTAAAAAAAATAGATATTTTGCCAAAAGATGTTCAGTTAAATCATTTGCAAGATTTCCTAAAATATATAAATGAACTCAATATTAGCGCACGTTCGCAAGCTCGAATAATAAGTGGCATAAAGGGGTTTTATAAATATTTATTGTTAGAAAATATATTAAACATTGATCCAACTGCTTTATTAGAATCACCTCGTTTGGGTCGCAAGTTACCGGATACCTTGAATATAGGAGAGATCAATAAAATCATTGATGCCATTGACTTAAGCAGTCAGGAGGGGCAACGAAATAAAGCAATGATCGAAACTATGTATAGTTGCGGTTTGAGGGTAAGTGAATTAGTAAATTTGAAAATCTCTCATTTGCATTTTAATGATGGCTTTGTAAAAGTTACCGGTAAAGGCGATAAGGAACGATTAGTGCCAATCGGAAGAGTTGCTATGAAGCAAATCGACATTTACAAAGACGAAGTTCGTTGTCACTTCAAAGTACAAAAGAATAATGAAGGTGTTTTATTTTTAAATAACAGGGGCGCAAAGCTCTCAAGGGTCATGGTATTTATCATTATAAAACGACTGGCAGTTAAAGCAGGAGTTAAAAAAAAGATAAGCCCTCATACATTTCGTCATTCTTTTGCCACAGATTTAATTGAAGGAGGTGCAGATCTTCGGGCAGTGCAGGAAATGCTTGGGCATGAATCCATTACAACAACAGAAATTTATACTCACCTTGACCGTGATTATTTGCGTCACGCAATCCTTCAATTTCACCCACGGTCATAATGAATTTTGAGAAATCTTAGAATAAACTAAACGCCAAACAAAGATTATAGAAAACCAATATGAAGTTACATCACAATAAAGAAGTCTTTGCCGAAGCAATTGTATCTACCGCTGAATATCTTGGAATTAAAGAGGTTTTTATAGAAAAGGATTATTGGGTTACTTATGTCCTTAAAAATTTATCACAGTCAAAACATAAAGGCACTGTCGTATTTAAGGGGGGTACATCACTTTCAAAAGCGCACCGATTAATAAACCGCTTTTCAGAGGACATTGATCTTGCTATAATTCAGACTGGAGGAACATCAGGAAATGCTATCAAAAATCTGATAAAAGATATTGAGATAGAAATTACACAAGGACTTAACGAACATACAATACCCGGAATTACGAGCAAAGGATCTAAATTCAGAAAGACCGTTTTTGAATATCCGAGAGTGATTGTTGGAAATGATTTCGGGCAGGCACAGGATAAACTATTGGTTGAAATAAATTCCTTCGCCAATCCTTATCCGTATAGCGAAATGCCTATTCAAAGCATGATCGCTGATTTTCTTCTACAAAATGGGAGGAAGGAAGCATTAGAAGCTTTTGAGCTGAAGGCATTTAATGTCAATGTTCTTGGACTTGAGCGAACATTGACGGAAAAAGTTTTATCATTGGTAAGAGCTGGTTATGCTGAAAATCCAATGGCAGAGTTAGCTGCAAGGGTTCGCCATATTTACGATTTACATTTTATTTTAAGTAAATCAAACATGCGTGAGTTCGTTTCCGGTGAAGGGTTTAAAGAAATAATAAAAGATGTGTTGGCTGATGATGAGAGTAATAGCCAGTTTCAAGGTGAATGGACTAAAAAGCCATTAACAGAATCTCTATTGTTTGCTGACTGGAAAAAAGTATGGAAACAATTACAACCCGTTTATGAAAATGAATTTAAAACATTAGTGTTTTATAAATTACCCGACATTAAAGCTATTGATGAATCAATTGAGTTCATAATAAAATCAATAGTATAAAAACATCTTCATTAGTTTTAGATGCTGTTTCTTTTCAGATAATTTTGTTTTAATTTGTTTTTCGATAGATTTTAAAGGTTTTGTGTGTTTTAGCAAGATTTTTATTTGAATTTATTAAGATTCGCGTTATTTTTTTTGGTTGGACATCAACTTTCATTTCTAGTTCATTGAAAATCGTATATTTAGACAACTATTTTGCAATCAAATGACAGAACCAATTATTCATATAACTAACAATGACAGTGAAGCCGACACCTGCCGAAAAGATGTGTTGCCTAAAATCTATGCAAGCGACTGGACTGATGAACAAATTATAGAGCAACGGACTTTCACTGATGGGAAAATTGTTGTGTTAGGAAGAAAAGCAAAAAGAAAAAAAGCGAAACGCTTTGACTACTTACTTCGCTACTCACAAAACTTCCCACTTGCAATCGTTGAAGCTAAGGTAAAATACAAAGAGGCAGCAGACGGAATTCAGCAAGCAAAAGATTACGCAAAAATTTTAGGATTAAAATTCGCTTACAGTACAAACGGTATAGACATTTTAGAATTTGACTTTCTTACTGGACTTGAAAAAAAAGTTATAAAGTTTCCTACTCCAACGGAGCTGTGGAACAGGTTAAATTCAGTTGAGCCAGTTAAAGCGGAAATTCAAGAAATATTTCTAAAACCATTTTTTACTGTTGCAGGAAAGGAAATTCGATATTACCAACGCATTGCAATCAATACAGCTGTCAAAGCAATTTTAGAAGGACGCAAAAGAGCTTTACTAACACTTGCAACAGGCACGGGAAAAACAACAGTTGCGTTTCAAATTATTTACAAGCTTTGGAATAACCGTTGGAACATTAAAGGAGAATATCGCAGACCGAAAATTTTATTTATTGCAGATAGAAGCATTTTAGTTACAGACCCGCACGCAAAAGATTTTGCTGTGTTCGGAGATGCAAGGTGTCTAGTTCCTGATGAAGGCTTGCCAAGTAGCAGAGAAATTTATTTCTCCACTTATCAATCATTAGCTGAAGATGAAAACAGAGTAGGGGCATTTAGGAATTTAGCTAGAGATTTTTTTGATTTGATAGTTATTGACGAGTGCCACAGAGGAAGTTCAACAGAAGATAGCAATTGGAGATTAATCCTTGAGTACTTTAATACTTCTGTTCAGTTGGGCTTAACCGCAACTCCGTTGCGTGAAGACAACAAAGACACTTATCAGTATTTTAAAAACCCTCTCTACACATACAGTTTGAAGCAAGGAATTGAAGATGGATTCTTAGCACCTTATATTGTACATCGTGTAGTTCCAGAACCTGATGCAACAGGTTGGCGACCTCAAGCAGGACAGGTTGATGATAACGGAGTTTTAATTCCAGACGGAATTTATACAACAACAGATTTTGAAAGTTCTCTTTCCTATTTGCCAAGAACAAAAGCCGTTGTAAAACATCTTCACGACTTCATGTTGAAGAACGGACGGTTTGATAAGACAATTGTGTTTTGCGTAAACCAAAGCCATGCTGACGATTTCCGCAGAGAATTCAGTAATTTGAATACTGATTTGGTTAAACAATATCCCGACTATGTTGTGAGAATTGTTGCAGATGAAAAAGAGATAGGCAAAGGTCATTTAGGGAAATTTATGGACATTGACGAACCTATTCCTGTTGTAGTAACTACTTCACGGCTTTTAAGCACAGGTGTTGATGTGCAGACGTGCAAGAACATTGTTTTGTTCAGAATGGTAAATTCAATGACAGAGTTCAAACAAATTATAGGCAGAGGAACAAGGGTAAGAGAGGACAAAGAGAAATTATTTTTTACCATACTTGATTACACAGGAAGTGCAACAAGAAATTTTGCCGACCCAGACTTTGATGGAGAACCACCGCTGATAACAGAAGAAGAAATTGACGAAGATGGAAACACAATACCGGGAACAGAAAAAGATTTTCCAGCCCCTCCATCACCTAATGACGATGAGGAAGATGAAAAACCAAAGCCACCACCAACAGGCGGTGGTGGAAGGACAGTCTATCGTATCAGCGAAGGTGAAGTACGGATTGTAGCAGAGAGCGTTCAAATACTTGGAGCAGATGGAAAATTGAGAACGATTCAGTTTACTCAATATGCCAAAGAACAAATCACAATTTTATTCCCTTCTGAAAGCGAATTGAGAAACAAATGGGCCAACAGCGAAGGAAGAAAAGAAATTATTGAGCAATTGGAGAACAACGGAATTTCTATTGAACAACTTATGGACATTACAAAACAAAACGAGTCTGACCCGTTCGACTTGCTTTGTTTTGTTGCCTACAATTTAAAACCTAAAACTAGAAAGCAAAGAGCAGATTTATTGAATAAAAACAAACCTGATTTCTTTTCCCTTTACAGCGAAAAGGCACAGTATGTTTTACAAATGATTTTAGAAAAATACGTTTACTTTGGTTTAAACCAAATAAGACCTGACATCATTTCAGCCGAACCGATAAGGCAGGAAGGAAATGAAATTGAAATTGTGAATGAGTTTGGCGGGATGGATAAATACAAACAAGCGATAGAACAGTTACAAACATTGCTTTATACGGAAGCAGCATAGAAAATTAAAATGGCAAAAAAGAAAATAGAAAAAGTTATAAAGCAAGAAACACCTGCACAACGACTTTCGGGAATAATAAAATCGTGTAGGAATACCATGCGTAAAGATAAAGGTATGAACGGTGACGGAGACCGTTTACCTATGCTCACATGGATTATGTTTTTAAAATTTTTGGACGACAACGAAAGTTTGCAAGAAACACAAGCAGCTTTGAAAAATAAAAAATACAAAGCCGCTATTGCAGAACCGTATCGTTGGAGAGATTGGGCAAAGGATAAAAATTTGACAGGAGATGATTTACTTTCTTTCATCAACAACGAGAAAGTAAAATTGGCTGATGGAAAAGAAAAAACAGGTTTACTTTATTATTTGCGAGGACTACAAAGTGAAACAGGAACAGAACGCAAAGATGTAATTGCAACAGTTTTCAAAGGTGTTACTAACCGAATGATTAACGGTTACTTGTTGCGTGATGTAGTGAATAAGATTGATGAAATACATTTTACGAACAACGAAGAAACAAACACACTCTCTCATTTATACGAAAGCATCTTGAAAGAAATGAGAGATGCAAGTGGAGATGCAGGCGAATTTTACACGCCACGACCAGTTGTAAAATTTATGGTTGAAATGCTTGACCCTAAAATTGGGGAAACAGTTCTTGACCCTGCGAGCGGAACAGGAGGATTTTTAGTTTCAGCATTTGAGCATTTAAAGAAGCAAGCAAAAACAGTAGAGCAACAAGAAATTTTGCAAAGCAAATCAATCATTGGAGGCGAAGCTAAACCACTTCCCTACTTGCTTTGCCAAATGAATTTATTGTTGCATGGTTTGAACTACCCGAACATTGACAGTGGAAATAGTTTACGGAAACCGCTTCGTGATATTGGCGACAGTGAGAGGGTTAATATTATTTTAACCAATCCACCTTTCGGTGGCGAAGAAGAAAAAGGAATCTTAAATAATTTTCCTGATGATAAAAAGACCGCAGAAACCGCTTTGCTTTTTCTGCAACTCATCATGCGAAAATTGAAAAAGAAAAAACCCGATCAGGAAGGTGGCAGAGCAGCAATTGTAGTTCCTCACGGAACTTTGTTTGCTGATGGAATTGCAGCAAGAGTAAAGAAACAGTTGATTGATGAATTTAATTTGCATACGGTAGTGCGTTTGGGCGAAGGCATATTTGCACCTTACACAGACATTGCTTGCAACCTTTTGTTTTTTGAACAAGGCGAACCCACAAAAGATATTTGGTATTATGAATTGCTTCCACCTGATGAAAGAAAAAAATACAGCAAGACAAAGCCAATACAGTTTGAAGAATTTGACGAAATAAAAAAGTGGTGGAACAAGCGTAAAGAAAATGACAACGCTTGGAAAGTAAAACTGAAAACGGTTTTGCTTACTGATGATGAAGGCAAATTACTGAATGTAAATCTTGATGTAAAAAACCCAAACCGTAAAAGTGATTTGGAATATCGTGAACCAACAGAATTGATTTCTTCAATAGTTGGGAAAGAAAAAAAGGTAATGCAATTGATGAAAGAAATTGAAACAATAATCAGCGAAGAAGTTTCTGCAAAATGAAAAATTGGATTCCATATCGTTTAGGTGATTTTCTTGAAAGAAAGCATGACAGCGTTTCCGTTGACAGCTTTACCAAATACAAACGCATCACAATTAAGACCAAAGGGCAAGGCATTGAATTGAGAGACGAAGTTGAAGGAGTTGACATAGGAACAAAGAATCAATTCATGGCAAATCAAAATCAATTTTTACTTTCTAAAATTGATGCAATGAATGGCGCATTTGGAATTGTTCCAGAAGAATGTGATAAAGGAATTATTACAGGCAACTTTTGGACTTATGACATAAATGAAAAAATAATTGACAGAGAATATTTGCGATTGCTTTGCATCAAACAAGAGTTTACAAAATTCAGTTTAGAAGCAAGCGAAGGAACAACGAACAGAAGATATTTGAGAGAGAATAAATTTCTTAATCTCCCTATTTCCCTTCCACTAATTCCTGAACAACAACGCATCGTTTCAAAAATTGAAAGTGTAAAGCAACAGCTTGAACAGATAGAAAAGTTAAGAGCGGGGCAAACCAAAGACATCAAGAATTTGCTTTTCAGCAAATATACCGACTTAATTGAAGTTGCTGAATGGTTGCCAATGAAAGAAGTTGCTCCCATCATAAGACGAGAAGTAAAATTAAATGATGAAGCGCTTTACCCCGAATTAGGAATTAGATGTTTTGGTAAAGGAACATTTCACAAACCAGCATTAACTGGGTTAGAAGTTGCAACAAAAAAAATATTTCAAATCAAACAAGGTGATTTGGTTTTTAGTAATGTGTTTGCGTGGGAAGGTGGAATTGCAGTAGCCAAAGAAGAAGATAATGACCGTTACGGTTCACACCGTTTTATTTCTTGTGTAGCTCACAAAGAAAAAGCGTTGGAAGAATTTTTATGTTTTCATTTTCTATCTCCAAAAGGTTTGGAAGATATAAATGCTTGCAGCCCCGGAGGAGCAGGAAGAAATAAAACATTAGGCTTGGATAAGCTAATGAAGATAAAAATTCCGGTTCCTGACTTTACTTCGCAAAAAGAATTTGTAGAATTGTTACATAAAGTAAATGCTATCAAAAATCAACACACCGAAATAGAAAAGGAATTAAATCAACTTATGCCTGCCTTGTTGGATAAGGCATTTAAGGGAGAATTATAAGAATGAAACCAAGAATATTTACAGCCGTATTACTTTTCATTAGTGCATATTCGCCACTGTTCTTGATATTGGCGGTAAAAGATTTTGATTTCAAAATCTCACACCAATTAAACCATCCATTACCTATCTATATAATGTTAGGTGTTTCAGTGTTAAGCATCGTTTTGCTTTTCGTGTCAGTTGCCAATATGAAACGAGGTAGTATGGGTGTAGAAATTGTTTCTGTAAAAAACCGTTCGGTTGATTTAATCAACTACACCATTCCTTATATGCTTTCATTTTTTGGAATTGATTTATCAAAACCAGAAGATGTTATTTCAATTTCCATTTTTTTACTAATAATGTTATTGCTTACGATCACTAGCAAATCCGTTTTCCTCAATCCTATTTTAGCAATTGTCGGTTACGGCTTGTATGATTTGGAATATAAGTTTGACGGGAAAGTATTTTCAACAATCGTCATTTGCAAAGACGAGTTGCACACGGGAGAGCGTTATTACATACACAGCTTAACCCGTTTTTTATATTTCGTAACACAAAAAGTAAATCAAGAAGATGCCTCATAGAGTTATACTCCGAAATCTTAAAGCTCTCAATTTGCGAAGAGCAGAAGTAACGCTTGCACTTGTAAAAGAATACAAGCAAGACAGAGTTTCACATTACACAGTGAAGTATGTTCCAATTAATCAATCACTGGAAAGAAGATTGAAAGGAATCATCACAAACAAAATTGACAACTCAAATAATGTCGAAGAGTATTCTTTTGATTGCCCAGAGCCAGAAGCAGACCAAGTAAGAGCAATCAATTATCAGGAAACGGATTTCTTCAAAATTTTTGAACAGTTAACAACTCTCAATCCTGAAGTAGATGTGATCGCGGATGTAGATGAATTGGTGAGAGCAAAAGCATATATAATTATTTTGCGAAACCGAGATGGAATTCAGGTTGTAGGTTTCAAGACAATTCCCGAAAACTGGAAAATGAAAAGAGACAGAGGGTTGATTTCGCTTTTGTATCGGGAAAATCGTTTTGAAGATTTGGAAGCAGAAAATGTTTTTAGTATCGCAAACACGGTTGATTTGCTTTATTTCAATGAAACAATTTTTATTTTATCAAAGAAAGAATTTGAACATGGTTTGAATTTTAGAGAAGGAATGATTGCTGGAGCAAATGAAATGTATGCAGAAGTTCAGCAACTGAATTTGTTTGTAAACATGAATGTGTTAACTACCAAAGTAGGAAATAATCAAAGATATTTGAGGAAAATTGCGACAATTCAAAACTTAGGGCATTATCGTAATCCGATGTTTTTAGAACGGATGCAATTACTTAGCCAAGCAAAAGGTTGGAACATTGAATTTCAAAATGGACAAATTGTTTTTACAGATGAAACAATTGATGATATATTAACTCTATTACAAAACAAGCGACTACATTCTGAATTAACAGACGAGGATTTTGATGTGGAAAGTGTTAAACCTTTATTATAACTGTAATGTCTCTAATAAATTTTTCTGTTGAATATTACGACACTGTGCAGCAAAACTTGTTTCAAGGGTTTCCAAATGCTGCAACTTTGAACACACTTGTTCATAATGGAATGTCAATTTCAAGAGATGAATTTCTTGCTTACATGATGTTCACTGAGCAAGACGACACTCAAATTGGGTACAGAAACTATGATGAATTAAGCAAAATAGTCGGCTCACGTCTTGGCGACATTGACAATTACCTATCTTTTAACAATGGCAGCGTTCAATCAAAAGTTACTTCTGGTCGAATGATGAATGCCGGATTTACAGAAAGGTTAGGAGTTGCACTTGGATTATGTGTTGTAAATAAAATTCACCAACTAACTGCTGCCGATTGGAAAATAATTCCAAAGACCAATCAGCATAAAACATTTGATTTTAATATTCCAATTGCTTCAACAGGAACGAACTTTATTCAAACGGAAAACAAAGGAAGTGTTGTTATTGACAATACATTGCCACAAGTTGTCAGACATCACTATTCAGGCGAACATGGAATTATTCCGAAGAAAAATTATGTTAGACAAGAGGAGGTAAAGCAACGAATTCCAATCCATCAGAATTTGTTTTATGGAACAATTGGTGTTTTAGACAACAGAACTAACAGCATAGCAAAAGTTTGGTTGGTTGATCCACCTGCAATGGATATAGAAATGAATCCCGAGAAATACAAATTACTTGCACGGCTTCATTACTACTTAGATGAGTTTAGAAATATCGGAGTGAGAGAAAACATTACCAAAGCATTGGAAGAAAGAATAAAATCAATTGAAGAAACAAAAGATTATTTGGAGTTTGACAACAAACAGTTAGACGGCAATTTTCCACGAAGGGGAGCTTACTATCTTTACATGGAAGGAAAAATGTTTGCTGCCATTGACACCAACGAAGCATTTGGGAGCATATTTATCACAGAATACAGACAAAGAATTTCCGCCTTTATAATTGCATTTCCAAAAGCAATAATGCGGCTTATTGTAAAGCAGGACTTCAAAGCAATTTTGGAATACAATTACAACCCCGACTTTATAAATGAAAGTGTTCAAGTGCTAATGAGAATAAGCGGCAAAGATATGGAAGACACTAAGTTCCCTGACGACTTGAAATTTATTTTCAATGAACGAAAAAAATATTATGAAGCTACTTACTATGGGAAAGTAAGTCATTCGACAGATGGCAGAATTTTTGGTTTGCTAAACGAAGAACAAAATATTGACAACGAGAAGTCTTCTTAAACTTCACAAGGAGCTTGTATTTGCAATGATATACACAAGTAATTGTAGATAAGTTCAGTTTCATCATTTGTAACCCTTCCAATTATTCTTAACTTTGCTTTATGTGCAAGAAATAAAAATGCTTTACGGAAAAATGAATGCAAATGCTTTAATGAAACACACATACATTAACTATCCTTAGTGTTAAGAATTTTTAACTTTGTAATATGGCAGCAGCGGAACAAATAAAAAGTTTAATTAAATCTTTTGGAGATGGAGACGATGACCGTTTCTTTACTTCTGCTATGCTTATCGCTGCCACAGAGGCTAGACAAGGGCATACAACATTTGCCCAAGAATTAAAATCATTAATTGAAAAAGCAAAAAAGAATCGTTCCTTGGCTTTTTTAGACAGAGGCAAAACTATTCCAATTCTTCAACCAAAGCGTGAACTACTTGATTTGATTGATGTTTTTCAACCAAGAATAAGTTTAAAAGACATGATCCTTACACCAAGCATTAAAGAAATTTTGGCAAAGTTGGTAAAGGAACAAGAGAATCGTGAAATTTTGCAAAAACATAATTTAACACCAAGAAGAAAATTATTGCTTACAGGCCCTCCGGGTTGTGGTAAAACAATGACGGCACAAGCTTTAGCCGGGGAACTTGGAATTCCTGTTTTTATTGTTCGTTTAGATGGTTTGATTTCTAAATTCATGGGAGAATCAATTGCCAAGCTGCGTTTAATTTTTGATGCCATGCCCGACCATCGTGGTGTATATTTATTTGATGAATTTGATTCAATAGGTTCTCACAGAAATCAAGGACAGGATGTTGGCGAAATTAAAAGAGTATTAAATAGTTTTCTAATAAACATTGAAAAAGACCAAAGCAATAGTATTATTATTGCAGCCACCAATATGCCCGAAATGTTGGATAAAGCTTTATTCAGAAGATTTGATGATGTTATTAATTACCCTTTGCCTAGCATAAATGAAATTAGTGAAACCATTAAGAAAAATCTTACCGGCTTTAGTTTCAATACAAGAATAAACTATAATAAAATAGCAGAGGAGGCCATTGGTTTAAATTATTCGGAAATAGTAAGGGCTTGTGAAGAAACAATAAAAGAAATGATTTTAAGTGGTGCAATTAATATTTCAAAAGATGTTTTGATTGAAACCATTAACAAACGAAAGTAAAAAATGGCTGATAAAGCAAAATATCCCCACATTATAATTGATGGTTTTTCAAAAACAGAAAACTACAAATACCCTAAAGATATTCTTGTTAAATTCCCAAAAGCTATTAGAAACAGAGCTTTACATGGTAAACGAATTTTAACTGAACTCGAAAAGATTAAGGAACAATTTCAAATAGACAGTGAAGTTGAACTTCCTGAAAATATAGTAAGAGAGGATGCAATTTATGTTGAGTTTACTTCTGATTGGGGCTATAAGCTGAAATTTGAACAACTTCACGATAATAGCGACAATCCTAAATACCAAATATTAAATATTCGCGAGGAAAATAATCCTGATGATGAAACTAAACATCGATACACAGTTGTAATGATGCTTACAAAAGGAGGAATTTCCCACTTTATTAAAAAAGTTAAACTTTATTTGAGTGAAAATACTAAAGATAAAAAAGGAAATATTACAGATATTCCCAAAGCCAATGATTTAATTGCCAATATTGAAAATATCCAATTCGCCACTTTAAAAGCGTTTTGGTCTGATAATGGCTGCTTTGCTTTTCCCGATGAAGAATTGAGTACTTGGTGGGAAGTTTGGTTTAGAAAATCGAATAAAAATGAAGATGTAGTTATTCAACAACTTAATGGAATTGGTGCTCAAATAGGACAATCAAAATTGGTTTTTGCTGAGCATATTGTTAGATTAGTAAAAGCCACTGCAACACAACTTTCTAAATCTTTAATGTTGTTAGATAATTTAGCTGAGCTTCGCAAACCACAAGAAACAAATGATTTTATTACGCATCCAAGTATTAAAGATTCTGAAAAACTGAGTTGGATGAATGATTTATCAAAACGTACAGAATTAAAATTAGATGAGAACAGTGTTTTAATTTGTTTATTGGATAGTGGTGTAAATAATGCTCATCCGTTATTAAACAAAGTTTTACCGGATGCTAATCTTTACGCTTGGAAAGATGCTTGGGGCAAACAGGATAGCGAAAAAAATGGAGGTCATGGTACAGGAATGGCTGGTTTAGCTTTATATGGTGATTTAACAGACGCATTAGCACACAATCATCAGATTCATATTTTACATGGACTGGAATCATTCAAAATATTGCATCCAAATACAAAAATCGACAAAGAACTTTATGGTGTAATTTATCAAGATGCTTGTTATACTCCTTTGGTTGATCGGCCATACAATCCAAGAGTTTTCTGTTTATCAGTTACAAATAAAGAGTACATTTTTAGGGGCAGACCATCATCAAGTTCAGCTGCACTTGATAAAATAGCTGTTGGGAATTTGCCTGACGGATTAGAACCTCAGTTAATATTGGTAAGCGGAGGTAATGTACATATTAATAAACATGAGGAATTTCCTAATAAAAATTATTATGAAGATGTACACGATCCGGCACAAGCGTATAATGCCATAACAGTAGGTAGTTTTACAAATAAAGATAAATTAGTTTCCGATACATTTAAGCCATTAGCTCTTTATGGTGGTATGGCGCCATCTAATTCAACATCTGCAACATGGGAAACACAATGGCCTAATAAACCGGATATTGTTATGGAAGGCGGAAATTTGGCAACTGATGGGATTGATGTAAGAGCCGAAGATGTATTGCAACCATTATCAATTGATAAAGAATACCCTAAATTTTTATTTCTGCCATTTGATGGTACAAGTGCAGCAGTAGCATTAGCTTCTAAAATGGCAGCAGAACTTAGAACAAGTTATCCTCATTACTGGCCTGAGACCATAAGAGGATTAATGATTCATTCGGCAGAATGGACTACTGAAATGCTTGTTGGTAAAAATTTAAGTATAGAAGCTCACCGGAGGTCAATTCTTCGTTCTGTTGGTTATGGTGTACCAAATAAAGAAAAGGCAATTTATAGTGCTAACAATTCTCTTACATTGATAGCCCAAAATAAAATTAAACCATATAGGAAAGAAGGCTCTGCTATAAAATACCATGAATACCACCTATTTGAATTACCGTGGCCAGTAGATGTTTTATTAAATGAAATTGGAGATAAAGACGTTACACTTAAAGTTACTTTATCTTATTTTATTGAACCAAATCCCGGTAATAGACAATATGCAAGTAATTTCCAGTACCATTCACACGAGCTTGATTTCAAATTAATTAAACCGTATGAAAAACAAGATGAATTTAAACGGAGAATTTCTGCTGCTGCTGCCGGAACGGAAGAGGATAAACCTAATTTACAATCTGAAGAATGGACTATAAAAGAGCGAATTAGAAGTAAAGGATCGATTAAAAAAGATTTCATTACTACTTCAGGAGCGGAATTATCTCAAAGAAATAAATTAGCCGTTTTTCCCAAAAATGGGTGGTATAGAACACGTCCCAAAAAAGAATTATTCAATTCACCTGTAAGATATAGCCTCATTGTTTCAATTGAAACTCAAAGTAATAAAATTGATATTTATACTCCGGTTCAAACCCTTGTTGAAACTAAAATTAAATCACTAATTGAAATACCAATTGACCCAACTAAACACACATTGTAGTTTGTTTTAAAAGATGTTTACAATAAAAAGTAAATTCCATATTATTACACAAAAAAGATAGATAAATGGATTTACAAGTTCTTATAAAAAACATTCAAACATTAAGATTAAACGATTCAGATGCGGCATTAAAAAATATTGCCAGCTCTGAAAAATATTTGCAACAAGCATACGAAGGAAGGTATTTATTTGAGCTTATTCAAAATGTACGCGATGCAAATAAAGATAAAGAAGTAAATTCTATTGGTAGTGTTTATATTGAATTAAAAGAAAATGTACTTATAGTTTCAAACACTGGTGCAGCTTTTAATGAGAAGGGCATTAATAGTATTACAACCATTGGAGATAGTCCTAAAGATAGTCAGGAATTTATTGGGTTTAAGGGAATTGGTTTTAAAAGTGTTTATGAAATTTCTGAAAAACCAAAAGTTGTTACTGAATGGGGCTCTATCGTATTTGATAAGGAAGCAACGAAGCTATTGCTTTTAAATCGTAATTTTAGCGATAGAGAAATTCCATTGTTTTTTATTCCACATTACTCTTCAGATAAATTATCAGTTGCTGATGTTCAAAATGGTATAGTTACACAAATTCAACTTCCTTTAAAACAACAAATTAATATTGAGTCGATTATAAAAGCCTTTGAAGTTGTAGGGGTACATCAATTATTGCTACTCGGTCATCTAAAAAAAATAAAATTTTCTCACAATGATTCAATATCAGAATTTGAAATTACAGAAGACAAGAACACAGGTAAAGTAAAAATCAAAAAAAACACAGACGAATTTAATTTTAAACATTTTAAGCCTTCCAATAAAATTGCTATTCCGAAAAGCATAATCGATAAATTAGAAGACAAAGAAAAAGAGATTTATGAAAAAGATCCTTTCGTAGATATTTCTCTAGTTTTCGATTTAGATGAAAAAGGTCGAATTTTAAAAGCCGAAAAAAGTAAGTTATATCTATTTTACCCAACCGAAATATCTTCGGGCTTTGGCTTTATTATCCATAGTTATTTTATCGTAAATCCTGAGAGAAAGGCATTAAGGAACTCTTTATTAAATAATTTTTTACTTGAAAGTATAGCGGATTTTTTATCAACCGAATGGTTGGCTCAAGCAAAAAAACAACACCGGAATAGTTTTATCGACCTTTGGTTTTTGAAAGAAATACGGAAGCTCCAATTCTAAATACTTTATACGACAAGCTAATTAATAATTTGTCTGTCCAAAAAATATTATATGATAGAATTACTCAGAAATTTTACAAACCTGTAGATGTAGTTATTGCAGATGGTTTTGATAAAAATTTATTTCCCGACAATCAATTGAACGGTAAACGGCTTATTTATGTTGGTAATTCTAACACAAGAGATTGGCTAAAAGATGAATTTAAAATTGAGTACCTTTCTTATGAAACAATTGCTGAGCATATTGAAAGGGAATGTATAAGACAAAAAAATAAAGCAAACATTCCCTACTTCGAAAACCTTTATAAATACTTAGTCGATCACAATGACTTAAATCTTAAAGAAAAAAAAGTGTTGCTAACAAGCAAGATGAAACTATTAAGTAGTGAAGAAGATGTGTTTTATGGTTTTAAGGAAAAAATTGAATTCCCGGATAGCATTCAAACAAAGATTCATTTTATTCATCCTAAAATTAAAATTAGTGATAGGAGGCAAGGACAGGGGCAAACAGGTTTTCTTGAATATAATACAGAACTTTTAGTTAGGCGATTTTTAAAGCTTTATGATGAAGGTGTTCCTCCTTTGGATATACTTACTTCTTTATTAAAGCTTAATATATCGGACAGGCTAAATTCAGAAATAAGACAAAAAATTTTACTTCCTGTAAGGGCTAAAAATAAATGGCTCAACCCTTTTACCCATCCAGTATATATTGAGAGTGATGAATTGAAAAATTTGTTTTCACCGGAAAAACTTATTGATTACAAAGTTTTAGGTGATATAGATATTAAAGATGATATTCTTACAACAAAACTGTTACAATTCGGAGCTTGGAATATTCCTGCAATATATTTTAGCGAAAAACCAATTACTGTAAGTAATCCTGATAGCAGGTATTTATATTTAAATTCAATATCAGGTTATTCAACGATTAATTACCAAATAAAGGGTGATTGGATACTTGATATCCCGAAAAGTTTCAATCAATGGTTTACTGATACCATAATAAATAATTGGAACCTTTATCTAACAGTTATTGAGGACGAAAGCAATCCTTCAATTAAGTATAAATCGCAGACCTCTAATCAATACCTATTATCCAGGTATCAATTGAAACATGTTAGTTCGATGATAAAGTATTTAAAAGAAGAACACTGGATACTATTAAATGAAATTAGCGAACCATTAAGCAAAAGCGATGTCGTTGGAGTTGATCTGATAGAAGCAATTCAACAACAATCTTTTTTATTTAAAAAGTATCTTAAAGTCTTACCAATTCATTTCAGCCACAATAGTGACTTCGTTTCAACAATAGGCTTACATCATCTCGACTCAAAGGCAATATCAACATTTAAAAACATTCTCCGTAACATACATATTTCATATTCCAGTAAGCAAGACATTGATAAAGAATTTGTTCTTTTTTATAATAAAATTCTTAGCAAACTTTTTGATTTATTTAATTATCCTTCATTCAATAAGGATGAAATAGTACAATTAAAACAAACATTTTTTTTAGGAATAAATGAACTTGATAAAAAATTGGAATGGAAGTCTTCAGATAAAATCTATTACATAGAAGACAAGCCCAGTTATGATATACTCCCTAAAGAAATAAAAGAAATTATTCAACCACATTTTACAAATAGAGATAGAAATAGGTTTGGCCAAATTGCCAAAAGACTTGGTTTGGACTTTAAAGTTGTCATGGTTCAGGAAGTATCAGAAGCTAAAGTAATAAAGGAGTTGAGTTTATGTGAGTGGCTTACTAATATATCTGAAAGCCTTGGTTTGGTTGAAGTTTTGCTTGAAACCAATCTAGATAATATTCTTGATGATATTAGAGATTCCAAAGTGAAGGTTTGTGATTCTTTCGAGATAAAACTATTTAAAGATGCGGTAAATATTAATACTTTGCAGAACGTTCCATATAAAATACAGGCAGATAAAAATTATTTAATATATATCCGAGAGCAAAGAAATATTAAAGAAAATGTGTTTTTAGCTAATGTTTTAAATGACTTACTTGTTGAGCTTTTAGGAAGAGATTTAAGTACTGTTCGATTATCTTTAATTGACTTTTTTAGCCAATCTGATAGAAAATCCTATATAGACAAGTACGGGGTTGCCGATGACCGTGTCGAAGATATTCGGGCTAAATTGACTGGATTCATTTTCACGAAAAGACAGTTTTTTTGGTTAACAATATTGGATATTAGAGCAATTCCTAATCCGACTAATTATCTAAAGGATGGTAGTGTAGATTTATTATCAATATCAAATCTGCTAAATGTTTCTTTCCAAGATTTAGTAAAATATAATGAAGCAATAAATTTCGATGCAATTAACAATATTTTAAATATTGAACATTTAGATTTACTACTAACAATGTTGAAAATTTCAATAGAACAATATAATCAGAAGTCCGAAATTAAAATTGATTTTAGACATCATTATCTGAATCAGATAGAAGGTATTAAGCAGAAAATGAAACCTTTATTTGAAAATAAAATCTATACGCATTTATCGAATCAAGAAATTTCGGAAAAATCAAAATTTCAAAATACTATTGATACTTATTTAGCAGAACCGATAGGAATATTTACTAGTCCAATATTAAAAATTGATTTGCAAAATATTTTTTTCCTTGCCTTTAAAAACAAGTATCCATATCTAAGTATAAACGAAAGTGATGTTTCTGTTGTAGTAAGAAACACTTTATTGGGCATGTATAAAAAGAATAAAGAAGAGTTTGAAAATAATATATCGAATAACAAAGGCTACGAAAAAGTTGTTGATGAATTTTTGGCTGTGAATACAAATAGAAGCCTTCTTTATTTTGAAAATACAATACCAGAATTGGTTAAACTTTTTGATGTTTTCTATAAAAACTCCAATGTAACAAGCACAGAAGGACAACAAAATTCAATTGATCTAAGCCAATATTTTAACAAAGTTGGCTTAAAAATAAAAGAAGCAATAACGAACAGCATTGAATCAACTCCAAATTCAACAGACTCAAACGGTCATTCTGGTGGCAGTAGAATTGATGGAGGTAAACCAAATCCTAAAAACAATTTGATTGGAATAGTAGCAGAAAAATCGGTTTACGATTTAATGTTACTGAAAAACAGCTCAACAGAATGGATTTCAAAAAATGCTGCAAGAGCAGGTGTAAATCCTGAGGGCTCTGATTCACACGGCTGTGACATTACTTACGTTGATGAATTTAATCAAATACAATACGTTGAAGTAAAAGGTGCAATAGATAATCAAAATCATTTTTATATTACATACAAAGAATACTACAAGGCATTAAAAGAGAAAGAGAATTACCAAATTATATTAGTGAAATTTGCTTTGGATAATGAAAAAAGAGAGCCGAATCATCTTGGTAATATATTTTTACTTGATGCAAACTCAGATGTATTTCATAATAATAAGTTCTCTGCAAATTTTAATAGTTTAGAAATTACTTTCCAAAATTAAAATGATTTATAATTGAACTGTAATGATCCCAATTAAAATAACCTTATCTCCGCTTTCCCGCCCCAACGATTCTTTTCATCAATGGTAGAAGCCTTGCCATTTTCGCAATAAATAAATGTTTCCACTTCGTTAAGCCATTGGCCATCGCCTTTATATTCTCCAGACTTTAGACCTTGAGAAGTAATGATCCAAATTTTATCCGGGTAGGCATCACGGAGCTGTTTGAAGTCGGATGATTTATTAAGGTTTGCGCTCTCTTTGCTATCAATTACAATAACATCAAAATTGGCTATTGGTAAGGTGTTTAATGATTTTACAATTTTGAAGTTGGCTCCACCGGAAATGTTTACTTTTTTCAAAAGTTCTGTAAATGTAGGCGTACCATATTGTTCACCAGCTGCATATAAAACGGAATGATTGAGCTGATGTAATTTATCGGCAAGTTTTAAGGCTAATCCTGATTTGCCGGAACCACCATTGCCATAAATGAAAATAGAGGTAGGGGCACAGGCTCTTCCGATCAGTTTTAAATAGTCGCTTGTTAAACCGATTTCTTTGAAGGTCTCATTTCGGACATCTGACACACTCATTACTTCCGTGCCGGAAAGATTGCTTTTGTTTTTGTTTAAATGATGGTGTGTTAATGCCTGTACCGTTGCTCCGGCTGCTGCTGCAATCATCGTTGGAATAAAACCTAAACTTTTCATTTCAGTTCCAAAGGCAAAATCATTGCTATCAATCAATCTCTGTAAATTGTGGGAAGCATCAATTAAAAATTCTGATCCATCCCGGAGATCCAAGGCATAAACTTCTTTCTTATGAATGCTGCTTTTTACTTGGCGAGGTTTAATCAGATCAAAACTCTCATCAAATTTCCATGCTTTAATAGCATTTATTTTTTCCGGTGAGCATTGGGAATTACCTAAAAATCCGGTTAATCCTTGTTCATTGATTGATAAGGAAGATTTTTTACCTGCTAAATAGGCTGCAAGGTTATCAAAAGCAAATTTAAAGGACGAATAATATTTGTCGCTTTTTGTTACAAAACCTTTATCCAAAGCTCTTACAAAATGCTTTTGCAAATTTTGTGCTTTTTCTTTTGTCAGTTTTCCAACAAGATTAATGTATCGCTTAATTAATGAAATAGAGATCATTGGAGCAACCGAAGTAACAATGCTTGTATAATTCTCTAATTGCTTGGCTTGGATTTTAATATCAAATACTTTCACATCATGTTTTAGAGCTTTTAGAAGCGAATCCTGAATATTCATTACTTCTTCGCCATACATTGATTTTTTATTTACCCTGCGTTCTAAAATCGCCTTTTGAACCGCTTTTAAAAGATTCAATACCTGATCGCGTGTTTTTTGTTTGTTATGGAAATTAACATAGCGTTTGATTAATGTAATTTCATCATCAACACGCTCCACTAATTTGGCATTGCTTTGCTTTACTTCCTTTTTAGGCTTGGTAGATTTTGAAGCGACTGGCTTGTTTTTTAGTTCCTTAATGTAGTCCGTTACAGATTCTTCACTGTAATTATCTTCGCCAAAATCGGATGATTTGATTAAATAAAAATAGCTGTCAGGACTTGCGTATTCATGGTCAGGAGGATAAACATTTAAAATCTCAAATTCCTCGAATACGCTGTTTGGCTTGCTCCTGAAAACTTCTCCTACTTTGTATTTTGGTTTAAAAAATTTCACTTTTTTCACCACCGGACTTTTTTCTACTTTTTTCCAGTTATCAGGCTTAACAACAAATACTCTTTGTTCTTCCTTTTTCTTTTCAGGCTTTACCAATGTTTTTTGATATTCGGATAGCTTCAGAAAGTACAGATCAATCATTCGTTTGATTGTTTCATTGGATTCATAGGTACTCCAATTGCTACCACCTGACGAAACTTTATTTACAAGCTCATGGCTTTTTTTGAATGTTTCCGGTAAGTTTTCTATTCCGATTTTATTTACTTCAGCGAAATAATTGTTGGTCGTTATCATAAGTTTAAATTTCTTAGTTTTTATATAAATTGGGTTACACGATAGTTCATGAACCCTTACAATTCCATTAATTCTAATTCCAAGATCAATGCTTCAGCTTCCAATTCCATCTCCATTGCATTGGTATCAGGGACAAAACGCTTTGGCTTTTCTACTTTCAAAACTATTTCATCTTTGTTTTGAGATCGTTTAAAGGCTTCCACATCCTTGCGGATCACATCAAATAGTTCCTGATGAATAGAAACAGAGGTGTTAAATTTATTTTGCAGCACATCAATAAATTCATCCATTTTGTTTTCATCCACATAAGCTCTCATTGTGCCGGAAACCAAATCAAAATTGTTGTTTTTTACAAGTGCCAATACCTCTTTGTCGAGGAATAACCAACCACCTTGCGACTTTGTACCCTTAACCATGACTACAAATATTCGGCTACGATTGATCGTAATGGAAACATTATTGGTTGTAAAAATCATTGCACCGGACTGAACACTTTTCACCAATTTGCGTGCTGCTGCAATGGGTACAATTACTTTGTTTGCATTCTCACCAATTTCAGGATTGTAATTTTCCGGCAAATAAATCCCTTTTAATACTTCACCTTTTTTAATGGTGGTATAGCTGATTAATTTCCCTTTGGTCGTTGAAAAGGCTTGTAGTAAGTTGCCTGTAACAATGTATCGTACATTGCGATTTACGTTTTTGGTTTTAATGATCTCATCCCAATTTTCTAAAATGGCTTTGCTTTCGCGTGATGTGAGATTGGTGGATGCACCAATAATGGATTGTAATTTTAATCCGGTATCGCCCGAAGCAGGTAATTCAATGTATTTGTTGCTATCACCCAATGCGAATTTGAACCCAACAGAACTAGGAGAGTAGGGGTTTTTACGTTTCAAGTCAATCTCTATTCCTAAAAACAAGGCTTTTGTAAATGTTTGATTCCCTTCGCCAAATGTGATGGAAGGGTAATTTACCCCACGACCTACATAAAAGAAATTGAAAAAGGCAAGCATGTATTGTTTGTTGTTTTCAGCTTTGGTATCAATTTGTTCAGCGTTTTTAACTTTTGCTTTTTCAAGTTCTTCCGTTCTTGAAGCAATCATCATTTGCCTTTCACCTTCATTTACAATTTTTTTGATTTTTGGTTCTTCAGGGATTTTAGTGATGAGATCCTGATAGCGCAATTCGTTTTCGTTTAAATCCTCTTTCAACCTATTGGCTACAAAAGTTTCGTAAGCATCCAACATTTCACGTTGCATGACTTCCGGTTCTGATCCTTGCAATGCTTCATTGATTTTTTGTTCAAGCTCCTTTTGTGAGAATGGCTTTTTCAACACATTGGCATACACTTTTTGCAAAATGGTATCATCCCCAAATGAGCTGTGTCCACCTTTACCGGATTTTAAGATCGTAGTTTCAATGACTTCGGCTTCTAAATCCATAGCTTCTACTTCTAAATCATATTCTCCAGTCTGCCTTAAATAGTCCACACGTTTATTATACCGGGATACAATCTCATTGTAAAATTCAGCTTGCATTTTTGTTGAAAGAACTGCCACACGGCCTGAAACCTTTTGTGCTGCATTTTCAACAAAATTGCCTTCATTTTTACTATCTGTTTCACTTTCATTCAGCTTCAATGGATCATCAATAAGCATATTTAAACTCTGCTTATTACTTTGGTCATTATTTTCCATCAAATATTCCTTTACCACTTTGTCCCCGATTTTATTCAGGAAATCTTCTGACTTTAAAATGGTATCTGATTGCTTTTGATTGCTTGTCGTGTTTGCATTTAATGATTTCAATTTTTTTTGCATCATCATAAACAAACGCTTTTCAGCAGGTATAGCAGAACTGATGTATTTGTATTCGGGCTTTAAAATTTGCCCGGTACGATTCACACGCCCCATTTTTTGCACCTGTGTATTTACATCAAGCTCCATTTGTAAACCAATAAAAACACGTTGCTTTACCTGTTCACGCATAACTTTGTTAGTTGTTACTGCATGTGCCGATGCTCCGGTACTTCCTGATTGATTAATCATTAAACAATCCACTTCATTGTTATTGAATTGTCGGAAAGCATCATTGGTGCTAATCTTCTTACGTTTAGTAATTACTCCTTGAAACCGTTTTACAGATGCTTTTACTTCGTCAATCAATCCTAAAAAACGATTGAATTTGTTTTTGCGGAAAGGGCAGGAGCAACCATTTAAACTATTGCTCGTATCATTTTCATCGTAACCTCCTTTGTTTTTAATAAGGATATTCATTGGTTTTGGCGAGAAATAGAAATCTAAATCCACTCCAAACATTTTTTTGATTCTTACACTTTGAATTTCGCTCAAGCTGGTATAACCGTATTCGGCATTTTGCATATCCCCATTTAAAATGGCATATCCCCAAATGGTATCGTTTCCATCCCATTCAAGCACATACCAGTCTGTACCACCAATAAAGAAATGCGCTTTTGCAATAGCAAATTCATTGAATTTCTTTGGCTCTTCATGCTTTGGCAAGTCCTTTTTGTATTTGTTGTATTCTTTTTCGGTGGAATATAGTTTAGGTATCTCATCCACCTGCTTGTTCAATCGCTCAATGACTTCATGCAATTCTTCATTGCCGATGATTGCCGATTGTTGAATTTTCGGCATAAACTTTTTCAGCTTTGGCGAAAGATCACTTGTCTGAACACCATTTTTCGGCCTTGTTTTTACAGGCTTCGCATCGAAATCCGTAACTAAATTTAATTGCAGTTCATACTTGCGCCCAGTAACTTCTACAATGGAGAAACCCGCTTTACGGATTTTCTGAATGATGTAATCAATTGGCGAAATGCTTATTCCGGTACTTACTTTTTCAATCTTTTCCTGAATAGCCATGTATTTCATTTTGGCATCCGGGGAGAGATCAGCAAGTGCAATTGTTTTATAAACACTTTTTCCTTCCGAATCTTTTTCGGTAAAACGCAATACGCCATCCAAGCCTTTTTGCAATACCACTGCAAAATCTGCATTGATCGTTTCTCCTTCTTCCACTCCTAAATCCTCAAGAAAACTACCCATTGTATTTGCAAAAGCGATCACAGGCTTTCTACCGGCTTTTAAATCAATAATGGCTTCATCGGCTACTGCATCCGCTTTAATGCTCATCAACATTTGATTGATAACATTAAATACTTTAGAGAAATAGGGTTGGTTATCAATACCTGCTTTATTTGTGCCTTTTCGTCCTTCGACTTCTTTGTATTCGGCTGCAAGAATATCATCCATGTTTTCAAATACAGGTTTCAAATCTGTTGCTTGAAATTCAATTACGTCCCGGATAATGTCGGTGATGTTATCAGCAATGGCACAATGTTGTTTTTCTAAAGCATCTAGGGTAATGTATTTAACTACAATCCCATCCATTGTTCTTTCCCTGCGCATCATTTGCCCTTCCTTAACCAATTGAGAAGAAAGGATTTCTTGTAAGGCTACACCACCGGAAGTAATGGCTTCCACCAATTCATCAGAAGTCATGTTGGCATCGCTCATTGCAGTTTTCATGGCGTAAATCGGCATGTTATCCGGTCGTTTGGCGAATGTTGCCGATAAGAAAGTAACGCCTATTGTTTGGGCTACAATCCCTTGCAAAACTTGTCCGGTGTTTGATGATCCTGAAGCATTATGAGATTCATCAATGACCATGATATTATCCTTTGCTATTTGAGTGATGTAGTTTGACTTTTCACTCAATGCAACAAGCTCTCCGGTGCGCTTATCGGTTTCATTGGTTGCTATTTGCGAATAGGTAAGCATTACAAAATGACAATCGGCAGGAACTTTTAAACTTTGGAAAACTGATTTTTGTCGCCCGGCTTCCATTGCCTGATGCAGTATGTTTCCATCCTCATCTTTAATATCTGTTTTAGATTCTTTGCCATTTACAATAAATGGTTTGTAATGTCCCCTGCCAATAGCAATCAAATCGCGGTATAAGTCAGAAAACAAGTTTGGTTTTTCAGTTATAAAAATTGGTTTTAATCCTCTTTGCACACCATAAGCAATTACCGCAGCAGCTTGGCGACCTTTTCCTATTCCGGTTTGATCCCCAATTATTAGAGCTTGTCCTTTTGCTTCGATGTTATAGATTGCCAATGCAACCCCATCTATTTGCTCGGCTGCAAGAGCTTTGCACAATTCCCCATTGGAACGATAGCCCAAACGGTCAATCACAAAATCGTTAATACTCCCACCAACTGCACGTTTTACCGTATCCAATGCTTGTTGCATTTCGTAAGCCATGCTATCCGGCACATCCACTTTTAACGAATTGTTTTCGCAGCTCATGGATGCAGGAATGTAAGGGGAGCCGAATTCATCCTTGTTATATGGATTTTGTGATTCCTGCCATTTGTCTTGACCAATTTTCACAAAAGTCTTATGGTAATCAAATATGAATCCTTTGAACTTTGTTTCGCGTTCATAATTTGGATATTCACCCCTCATTTTATAGACAATGAGATAGGATAAAAAAGTTCCTTTTTCAAAGTTGTCTAATTCGACATAAGAAACATTAAATCCATTTTTAAAAGAATATTTTTTTTTGATTTCCGATTGGGTTTCAAAAGAACCGCCAATCATATTAAATTCTTTGGCAAGTTTAAGTGATGTATTTTTTCTCATTTTGATAGTATTTTAATTTTTCTCTGTCAGCATTAATTCTAATTCCAGTGCCAATGCTTCAGCTTCGATTTCAATCCCTGAAGTACTTTTGATTTCTGATGTTTCATTGGTATCGACATATTTTGCAACCCTGTTGTATAATTCCTCGAAAGAAAAAACTGTACGGTCATGATTAGGATTATAGAGTGGGGGATAACCTTCGGGCTTAGCTTTGCGCCCATCAATTAAGATCAAACGAACATTAAAAGCTGTTCCCTGCCGGCTGTATAATTTGTGGCCATCAATGTTTATGCAGTCAAGAACATTGTAATATTTATTCAGGTAAGCAAAAAAGGTTCTGTTTTTTCCGGCTTGTATTCTGCCTTTATCATCCCATGAAGTATGACCACCAATGATAAGTGCAGCTCGTCCTTTGTCTTTCATGGTGTCTAATGCACGAATACACATGACATGATCCAATACATCAAACTCAAATTCATTGATCTTAACTCTGTCGCATTTGCCGAAAGGAGGATTGCTAATAACTGCATCGAAAGACTTATTAAACTGGAATGCTTTAGTAGCATCCTGTTGATATACTTTGAAAAAACCTTGCTCTTGCAGATTGCTATTTCTTGTTTCATCAATTTCATTCACTGCAAAATTGTGAGCTTCGGAGGCAATGGTTAACAGTCCATTTCCGGCAGATGGTTCAAAATAAAATCCATCGCCATCCACTTTACAAAACATACCTGCAATAAAACCAATAGGAGCCGGGGTGGAATATTGCTGTAAAAGCATACTTTGGCTAGTCCGGTGGCTAAGTGTTACCTGTTTGTTATACAAGTCCACAATGCTCAAATAACGCTCATATACTGACAAATCCTGATGGGCTAAACTTCGAGCTTCCAAAACGATGGAAAGCTCTGTAAATTCTTTTACAGTGTTTTTATCGGTAATGCCAAAGGATGCAGCAATTCGTTCAACCGATGTTTTATTGTGCTTTACATCATTCGACAAATCTTCACGCATACGTTTAATAAATTCCTGCTTTTTCATTTGACTATCGAATACGAATGGGGATCTGCACATTAAAAACTCTTATGGCTTCAATAGTTATTGCTCCAATGGCTGCACCAATCAGTATATCACGCAAACGGTTTCCTTTATCTTCTTTGACCGTAAAAGTTTGAAACTCTTTTGTTTCCGTATGAGGATTCAGATTGAGTACGGTAGCTGTTTGCCGTTTTGCGTTTGAATAAGCCATTTCTTTTCCAGTCCTGGACTAATTCAAATTCATTGAACACTTTGTAGTCAACCTTTGTAGTGTCTTTATTTGCAATAACTATAAAGCGTTCCCATTTGTTTTCATAGTGAGTGGAGTATTCAGGATACACATACGAAATACCATCTTTGCCTTTTATAGTATCGTGAATCAAAACTATTCCGGTAGAAGTTTTAATGTTATTTCCGGTAATGGTTGCTAAATAAGTTGCTGAAATGGTAAGCTTATCCACCATCTTTTGAACTTTTGCCAATGCCGAACTATCAATTGCATGAAGGTTTTTAAAACTCTTTACAGAACCATAGAGTAGGGTTGTGGTCGTTTTTTGCTGACCAAGTTCATTGCGTGTTTGCTTCAGCGTATCTGAACTTGCCTTGTACATTTTTTCAAATGAATCAGATTGGATGCAGCTATTGCGTAAACAAACGCAAAGCACAAGAATCAGTAATGTGTAAAAATAATCGCGCTTATTCATTGGGTGTAGCTCCTATCAGTTTTAAGATTTTTTCAATAAAAAATAATGGAACAATTCCGCTTAACAATGCGTGAATGGTGTAAAATGGTGCATCATTATCAGCTTGAATGTGAAGCATTTTTACAAGATCATCTGCCATAAGCAAGGATGCAAACCCTGCAATCAATGTAAGCGCAATGCTTACCCAGCTATCTTTAAAAAAGAATGCAATTTGAAAAGGCTGATTTAATCTTTTTTGTTTTTGAATGGCATACAAAAACTTGATAATAAAACCGCAAAAAAGCAGTGTTATATTTAGTAAGGTTAAGTGGTTCATATTATTGATTGTTAAACTGTTTTAAAATTTGCTTGAACTAAAAACGCAGCACCATTCGTTGATGCTGCGTTTTGTTTGTTTGTGCTAAAATTTAACGATGACTAAATTTTTATTGCAAGAGCAAGAGCCGCAGCTTCGGCATCTTTTTTGTCTCCATCAAAAACCATATTGCCCATTTTCACTTTAATACATACATAGGTTAAATTCAATCTACCATCAACAAATGAGGAATCTTTTAAATCCTGAATTTCAAAAAGGACTTCTTTTGTTCCTTTCGACCTTGTTGAAATGAGTGTTCCTCCTACCTGTGCAGAATATGCAACTCTTGTTTCCTCAGGAAATTCTTGATTTGTAACTGCGGATAATACACCTTCTCCACGATAGTTCCAGCTCTCAACCGGTAAAAAATTATCATCCCTTTCATTTAGTACTATTACTTCAGGAACTCCTCCTTTTTGAGATAATAGTGCTTCATAAATCAGATAATTCGGTGTGTTTCCTCCCAAATCGACTGAATTTAATTGGTACTGCCTGCCTTTGATGGTGATGATGTTGTTTACCGGATTGCAGTTTTCTAATGCTCCTAAAAAGTCTCTTTTATCTACGGATTCAATTCTTTCTGAACCTACCGGAGTGATTTTAATTGTTGTCATTTCTTTCATTTTATTAATCATTGATTATTTACTTATTTTTAAAAATGCTTTTGCTTTTTCTTTTAAAGGTTCACGATACACAAAGCCCAATGCTGCCAAGCCAAAAAAAAAATCGCTGTGACTGTTCCTTTGTTATCGGAAATGGTCTTTAGAAAACTCGTTCCATACTGTTTTAATTCATCCATTCTTGAAAACCACCCTTCCTCATTGGCAGGTTGTTTTAATGCTGCAAATGCAGCTTTACGATGGATAATTAGCTTATTGAATGTATCTGCTTCATTCGATTGCTTGTTAATTGTTGCAACCACATCGGCCATCTTTTTTGCATCCATACCAAAAGTTGATTTCACCCAAACTTTCAAACGACTTTGCGCTCCACCAACTCCAAATGCCCATGCGTAATCAACTATGGCTATGGCAATGGCATCCGACTTAATTTTATCGGCTTGCATTGGATTCCAGTAACCATTGCGATAAATTTTCTCCCAAATGAAATCCGGCATTTTAAAGAAATTATCGGCACTAGCTGCATAAGCAAGTGTAGGAGCAAGGCTTGAAAAAGTCGTCCATGTAACACCTTTATTTGTGTGCCATCCGGTTTTGCCGTTATAAGTGAATGGCGCAGGATTTTTACTTGCAGAATCGGTGGTAGCTCTGCTTAAACCGCCCTCTGCTTTTCGTATGTATGGGATTGCTTTGTTCAGGTCTGCCATGTTAATCTAAATAAGGGTGGTTTATCGCTTCCGCTTTTCCATAATTGGAAACATTCATGGTATAAAGCTTCGGAAAACTGGAAGGTTTTACACCATGATTAATTTGTATTTGACTGGCAGCAATCCAAACTGAATAGATTTTTTTATCAGAGCCAAATACTTGAATTTCAATATATAAAGTAGCTGTACTTTGAGAATCACTTAAATAAGTGTCTCGACCAACACTTATCAATTGTTTCCCGGTGGCTAACCCAATAAACATTCCGACATCACTTAAAATATCTATGGAATTTCCACGTCTATCAATCAATCTTGGAGTGCCATTTATGTATGGAGTTTTCCTGACAATAACACTTGCTTTTAATGAAATGGAATCTCCTTTTGTGATGACTGGCCGCTTTGATAAAACAGAAATCACTTGGGTAAATGCTTTATATTGACCGGGGCTTAATTCCTTTTGTAAATCATCATTCAATAGATTTCCTCTTGTTAATGCCTTGTAGCTAGTTGCTATATCGCTGTACTTTTTACCTTCATTGAATGCTTTAATGATGGCATCCATAATTTGTTTTGCATTGGTTCCATCAATCGGTTTTAACCATGAAAAACCACTTGGATTAAAAGCCTGTTGAATAGATGAGGCAGAAGTTGCTTGTTGTTCAATACCAATTTTTGCAGCTTCTTTTTCTTCCTTATTCTTTTTAATCAGGTAATTCAAGCCATACAAACCACCGCCAATGAATAGTGCACCAAAAATGTAATCAATAGCAGAGCGTTTGCTTACTGCTGACTGAACAATTATTGGTTGTTGGGGTTGTAGGGTTTCCATCTTTTAATTTGTCTTTAATCGACTATAATAAATGCACGTAAGGTTTAGCTTTCTGAACAAAATTTGGTTTCTTTTTAGCCAAGCCAGCTAAGTAGATCAGATCATCATGTGGCAAGGATTTGATAATATCCGATGCAGCTTGCAGCTTTTCAGTGCATTTCAAATCGGTATCCGCGGTTACTGTAAATGTTACGGTTTTGGTAGCCATTGCTTTTTTTATTTTAAGGTTTTGGGGTAATCAAATCGGTCAATAGATCAGCATGTTCCTTGTTGATGCTTCCATCAGGCAAGCAGCAATAGGCACAGATGTTATAGAATGTGCTTAAATCCTCTGCATTTAATGATTTAGCAAATACATGTAGATTTTTTAATTGATCTATTTGTTCCGGCTCATAGCCATCGTATTCATTGGTAGTGGTTTCAGTAAAAGAAGCACTGTTATTTTCTACTTTATGTTGAACCGATGTAAACTGCTCATCATCCGAAATAAGCATTTGCTTCACTTCTTCAGGGCTTTTATTGGTAACAGCACTTAAATATTTTGGATTTTCAATTGCAAATTTTTTACCGATACCATATAGAATTCCGATTGCCAATTCCTGCATGGCAGGTGGCTTTTGTTTTGCATTTATCAGTTCGGCAGCACCGGATAGTTCCCCATCGGATTTTGCCAATTGTGCTTCCAAATCTTCAATATCATCATTCAACCCATCTATTTCTGCATCCTTTTTTTCGATTGCCCGCTCATGATCTCGTTTCAATTCCCTGATTTCGGATTGTTGTTTAAAATCGTTGAGCTGCCTTGCAAAATCAGCTTTTAGCAATTCTGTACTTTCAGCACTTCCGTTTGCTTTGTGCAGTTCCACAAACTTTGATTCCAGTTCTTTTATCTTTTCAGATTCCTGAGCATTGCCCAATTCAATGGCTTGGTTCTCTTTATCTTTTGCGCTTTCTTCAAAATAAATAGTGTAGGCCTCCGGGGTAGTGGTTTTTCTTTTTCCAACAAAAATTGAAATTTTCAAAGCTTGTGGTTTGCGTGTTGAAGCGATGGTTGTGATCTCTCGTTCAAACTCTTCTTTTCCGAATTTCATTTCACTTGGAATTTTTTCCCAACGCCCTTGTTTGAGAATTTCAATAATTCTAAAATGCTCCGGGTAACGAATTTTAGCTTTACTTGATGGATCACCTGGAGTGTCCTTATTTTTTCGTTTTTGTGATTGCAGTTTCGCATTTTCTGCTGCTGTATTCTTTACAGAATTTTCTAATCGTTCAGCAATAGTTGCCAGATCTGGAGCTACCTTGTAAAGCTCATCGGGTGTTTTTAGTTGAAGTGTACTCATTTTGCGTTATTTATTTTTTCTATGTTTTGTAAATAATGGTAAACTACTTTTTGTTTTTCTTCGATCAATGCAACTCTTGGAACTACCCTGATGAATTCATAATCAATAGGAAAGTTGACTGGATCAGTTTCTGTAAGTGTTATCATTCCGGTAAACTCCTGTAATCCGTAAAAATTAAATTTATTGTAGTCAGCTGCTTCTGTAAAAATATTCGTGTCGCTACGGATAATAAGACTTGGAGAAATGATGCTTGCAGCAACCAAATAATAATATTCATTACCTGCATTAATTTGATCTTCTTTCACCCGAATAGGCTCAAATGAAAAATCATCAAATCCCATTTCCTTCATTCGCTGTGATATATATGCTATAAGAAAACTGTCCATGATTAATCTGTCTTAACTATTTTTTTTCCGCGTAAAATAATTTTCACATAGAATGTCCCAACATAAATGTTATTCGTTTCTATGTACCCTTGAATGAATGTGCCATCTTGAACCTGCTCATTCAATCCTAAGAAATCCACCTTTTGTTTAGTCCCTGATCCTGCACCTTTTTCAGCTTCTATTATTATTGGATTACTTGCTTTATTGTTGAATGATAAAGAAATGGTAGCATTTGGAATTCCTCCCACCGATGGCTTTCTAATTGTTCCAATGTATCCTGTAATCAATACAAAATCTTTCGGGATTTTTTCGGATATTTTTGTGATTTTAGTACCCAATCCCGGTTCAATTGGAAATTCCAAAACGATGTATCTTGTTTTTAATACGTACATTATTTTACCGGATTTTTTAGCATCAAAACAATTTTAACAGTATATGGATAACCTTGTCCTGCCACTGATCCATCTTTGATAGATACATTTACACTTGAATTTTCGGCAGGCTCATCTATCTCCTTATCAAAGCGATCATTAGGTGCAACTCCATCCCCACAACTTATTATATAGGCATCATATCCCTGTGGATAAATCTCTTGTCCATTGATTTCAAACTTTTCAAACTCCAATGCTTTCATTGCAGTTGGATCAGCTGTTAGAGCAAGGATTCCAACTACTTTTTTGTAGTTCCTATCAGTTGTAAAACTCTTTGATGAAACAATTTCACCTGCGCCTTTTACTACAAGTGCCATGTTTTGGTATTTTACCGATCTGAAAATCATTTGTAAAAAAATTAATGTGGTACGTCTTTTTAAATTAAAAAAGGTTGCAATGGTGCATCAATACACCATTGCTTTTCCATCGTAAAAAAATAACGCTTATCAAAAGACAATGGAAACCTTTATTATTTTTAGAAAGGAATTACACTTGAACCATGTAGTTCAACACGAATCCAAGTATCTGGTGCAGCAATTTTAGCTAAGTCCATATTGAATTCAAGTTGTTGTTGTGGTTCAATCCATTTCGGACTTGACAAACGGAACATACCTGCCAACACATCGCTTTTATTGGTCGTATCAAAAACACTTAGACCAAACTCATTTGGCAATAAATATTTTGTACCCACTTTAAATTCTACCTGTCCGTTTACAATGGATTTTTCGGGAACTCCGAAAGAAACATCAACTCCCCCTTTTTCCGAAACACCACTTACCAATCGAACATGGGTTAAAAGGAAATAGTTGTCCTTATCCAACTTTCCGTTTGGCAAATTGGAAACACCAACACTTTTTAAGTCAGCGTTTGTAATCATTTTTACTGTGGTTGATGTACCTGCCGCTTTCACAATATAAAATACGGTATCAGCGAGCTGCAATCTTTTTCCAGCCAATCCATCACGAATAGGAGCAGGCAACATGCCTAATCTCATCATTGCCTCGTCACGTGATGAAAGGTTATGCCCACCGGCACTCATGCGGGTTTGAGTTAATTTTGATACTGCTGCACGTTTTTGAATCGGTGGCATTGCCCCGATAGCGCCTAAAAGCATATCTGTTTTTTCAGGACTTAAAAAGCCCAAATCATCAACGCTTGTTAATAGTGCGTTTGCTTCTTCTGTTGTCATTTTTACTGGAATTAATTTTGTTTTTTGTGGCTTACTCTGTTCAAGGATTTTCAGCGACTTCCTTAATGCTTTTATTAAATGATGGTTGATGAACTTTCAGCATCCAGAGTGTCGCCCCAATTATTCGGGCCGCCCATTTCTTCGCTTCCATTCATTTCCTCCCGGCTTTTAGGTTGGTATTCAATATGGCGTTCAGCGGAGTTTAAGTTTGGGTTAAACTTATTTTCTTCAAGCATCTTCGCCATGTCATGTGCCTGATGCTTGTAATAATTTGCTTCCAAAACAGCTCTGCCATTTCTCATATCTACACGACCTAAACCGTCAACAAGGCTTTTACCTGTAACCGCTTTAACTCCTGCGATCAAGCCACCGCCTGCAACACCATAGCCTAATCCATTAGCAAACTGCATGGCAATACCTGTTTTTTTGTGAGTGAATGCCACAGCGGTTGCACCGACTGCCACAAGGATTATTGGTTTTACAATTTTTTTGATGCTGAATTTTCCGGTTCCATCATCTTCCGGAGTTTGCAGAAATGGAATCTTTTCCATGAGATTAATTGCGATTGATGCAGCAACCAAACCACCAAGAACGCCTGATGGTTTTGCGATTTGCTCAGTCAATCCTTTTTTAGCTGCTTTTAATTTTTCAGCTCCTTTAAGTCCTGCTTTGCTTTTCGGCTTAGCTTCCTTATGTGGTTTGGTTGATTTTTTTGCCATTGTTTTTTATGCGTAATTATTTACCGCGCCCGGATTGGTTTACTTTTTTAATAGTTAATAGCGAATAGTAAATTTTATTTGAGTACCACTCGCAATACATGACTGCCACTTGGCAACATGGCTTTTGCTCGTTTTACTTTTTGCCCTTTGCGGTACACTGCCACTTTTCCTAAACCGTTTAATGCAACTTTAGCCTTTGGTTTTGAACCCATGCCAATTGCTCTTCGTGCTGCCGGAGAAACAGCCAATGTGATTACCGCACCAATGGCGATAACTCCTATTGCTACCGGAACCGGATTTGCTTTTATAAAATCCATTGCCTTTGTCATGATTCCTTCCTCACTTGTACCGGAGCTTCCGCCACCTGCTTCTATGTAAGCTTCTTTGCCGGCTTCAATTGCTTCAGCCGGAGTTTTGCCTTTTTTTATTGCATCTTCTCGTGCTTCGGTTGATTTTTGCAAAGCCAGGGCTTCCACATTTTCTGCTGCTGCACCCGGACTGGCTGCTTCATTTTGTTGGTCAGTCATTATTTCAGAACCATCGGGAACAGCTTCTCCCTTGTTTTTCTTTTTGGAGAAAAAGCTCATAATTGCTGCAACAAACTTTTTGAATCCGCCACTTTTTTTATCCTTTGCATCTTCTTCTGTTACTTCCGGTGATTCTACCGGAGCATCTTCGCTTTTTGGTGTGTCAGTAGCAGTAGTATCCGGTTCATAGGAGGATGGATCTGTTGATTCGGGTGCTTCATCCGCTTCGCCCAAACCATTTACAGTTCTTGCTTTTGAGTATTTAATTTGGGTTTGTTTAGTTACAGCTGCATCGTGTTCTTTTTGAGCTGTTGCATAACTTTTATTATTCATTCCGGCAGTTGCCATTTTTGAAGCTGCTGCAATCAAAGTTCCGGCTGCTGAAACAATTAATGCGGCTGATGAAATAGGTTCCCCAAGTGCTATTCCTAATCCTGATAGCTTTTTCTTTGCGCGGCCTTTTTTGATGTATTTCTCAAGTTTTGATGCTTTACCACCAATACCAATGAATATTTTTTCAGCTGCTTCTCTTCCTTTTTTAGAAAGTTCCCAAGCTGCTTTGGTGATACCCATTTTGTTTGCTTCCTCTAAAGTGAAGTAGGAGGGAAGTAACCTTTGTGCCCATTGAAACAAATTGGTTTCCATCGCTAACAGAAAACCTGCACGCATTGCCAATGTCAATGGATTGGAGAGAATCAGGAATTTTTTGATAACTGCACCAACTTTTTTTACAACCTCTTTCGTTTTTGCAATTATTTTTTTTGCAGCAATGGTTGTCTTTTTTTGAAAGGCATCTACTTTTGCAACTATTCTTTCTCCGGCTTTCCCACCAACTTTTACAACAATCTTTTTGTTGATCGTATCAACTTTCTTTGCAACAGTTTTTATTACTGACACAACTTTTTTATTGACCGTTTTTACAGCCTTTACAGCTTTTTTTACATTAGAGAAAAACTTTTTTCCTGCTTTTTTTGATTTTGCTTTACCCAAACCTTGCAGCTCATCAATGAATCCATTAAAATCTCCATGCAGCTCATCAAAATCACCAGCTAACTCTTCCATATCCCCTAAGTCGCCTAATTCACTGAGATCACCAAATAACTTATCTTCATCGGAAGCAAAACCCATTTCAATTTCTTCAGTGCCATCCATTCCGTTTAAGGCTCCGTTTTTTTCATTTAGCTGATTCCAACGTTCTTCCTCTTGTTCAAGTAATTCAAGTGCTGCATCTCTTTCAGGAGTATTCCATTTTGAGATGGCATGGTCAAGCATTTTTAAATGCGCGGTAGCTCCACCTGCTACTTTCACAGAATCAGGGTCTTTACGGATTATATCTCGTGTAAGGACAAGGTGATCGTGGATTGCCCGGAGCATTGGGCTGTTTTCTTCCTCAACTGTGCCTAATTCAATACCGTTAAAATGTACCCCATTGAGTAAATCATCTTTGTCTTGGGCAGTGTTAATGGTTGTTTCGCCTACTTCTCCTAAGCGTGCAAGAGGGATTCCTCCTAAAAATGTTTTGGGTGAGTTCATCGTATGGTCAAATTTGTCGGTGTATGTTTTTTCTTCGTTGAATTCGTTCAGCACACAATCAATTACATAGTAGCGTTTGCTATCATTGGGGACAGGGACAACAACGTAAACATGCTGCCAACCTGCATTGTACTTTGTTATGCGAAACTTGAAATTGATTCCTAAATTCATCAGGCAAGAGCCAACTGCAATGCTGAAGCAATCGCAATCAATTCCGGCTTGTGGTTCGGTTTTGGGATTTCGGGATAGTATTTGTCCATCGTGCCAAGCTCTGCGCGGTCTGCGTAATTCTTCTACGCCATCTTTATCCAGCTTGTATTGGCAGTGGTTAAACCAAAAATAGAATACGTTTTTTAGGGTTTCCGGTAAGGTTTTCCCTTTAAGTAGAGGAACAAGTTTTACTGTATCTTCAAGGGTTTCACGACAATACTTATCCATGTCCTGAACAGTGCGATGTACATTGCCATTATTGGTAACTATATCGTAAGTACCTTGTGCTTTAGGAATGTATTTATCGTACCGACTGCCATCTTTCAATGTCCGTCTGTATTCGGCAACCAAACCTAAAAATGCAATGGGGTTATATTGATTTGGCTCGCTCATAGGTTTACAATTTTTTGAACCGGAATAGTTAAACCCATTGTATCGAGCGTAGCATCAACAATTACTTGCTGTGTAGCTTTTTCTCCGCGAATGCGGTCAATGATGTATTGAAGAAAATTTGGTATTAATGCTGCTGCATTTAAGATGCGTATTTCAACATCATGCTTTAAATCCGTTGAAGATTTTGCGCGGATATTTGTTTCTGTATCTGCCGGAATCTCCGTATTGGCGAGCTTTGAAATTGTTCCATTCGCTTTTTTTACTGAAACCTTTATGTATGGTTTACTGATTACTAAATCCTGATCGGTTGGATTGTTAAGCTTTAAATCAATCGTGTAGATCAATGAGGTTGGTACACCAATTGGATTTTTCTTTACTTCTTTTAATGTGAAACCATTAATATCATAATCTAATTTATCGGCTGTGTTAGCAGATTTGGTGGCTTTTACAGCACCATACATAACAAATGAGATTACTCCAACGATACTGGTGATTACCACTACTTTTTTAACATTACTCATCTTTCCCTCCTTTGCTTTTGCGCTTTTTCAACCAGTTTAGAGTTAGATCACCGCCAACTTTTACTGCAAATGCTATGATTCCACCAACAGCGGAGCGCAATAGAAATTCGTAGATTTCAGGAGTTTGGAAAGTGGAAATAACATTGGCAGTAACCGAGATCTCCGGGCTTTGAGAGATGGAAGCGAGGCAACCTAATACTATTGCAATTAAATTGCTTACAGTGTTCAAATACATATTCGGGTGCTGTATAGAAAACATTTCTTGTTTTATTTTCAGCAAAGATTATTCGGATAAAATAGGGGGGAGGCATGTAATTGGCAGCTTTCAGAGGTGTCGGATAATTTTGATAAGGTTCGGATAACTTTGATAATCTTTGGCAGATATTCAATGGTATTTTAATAACAAAAACAAAAAAAACGGTTGGGGATTTCCGAACCGTTTTTTTAATGATGGATATTTGATATTAATTGACTTGACCTTCCTGATCCTTTTTAATTAAAAGCTTGTAGTTTTTTCCTGATGAGTTAAGAATGGATCGCTCCCAATCATCATTTTCTTTTTCTGTTCTCTCCCGGATAATATAGTCCGGGTTCTTATCCAGCTCCAACAAAGATTGTTCGCCATGAAAAGCGTAGTAAACACTAGCTTTTATTAGCTTCTTATTTGTTTTTGCACTAAAGATATTCATACCCTGATAGTGCCTGTTAAATTCAAAATAGCTTAATGTTGTCATGTTTTTTTAGTATAAATATTGGTTAGTATTATTTTTAATTGCCATTACCTTCAATATGTTCAATGATTAATTTTACTTGTTTTGGTAAGAGGTTTTGGTATCGGTTTTTGATTGTCATTTTGTCTAGTTTCCTTTTTATTGGTGATATACAAGCTGTAAAATCTTCATAGCTCATTTTGTAATGCTCTCGCATGGATTTGAATGATTGCCCGGTTAATTCTAATTCTTTTGCCATTTTTTTATATATCAGAAAATTTGTTTGTCTTTTTTTGACAAATGTTATTCTAATAAAATAGGGGGGAGGCAAGTATTCGGAAGTATTCAGAAGTATTGGCTAATTTTCAAAGGTATTCGGCAACTTTCTGATGTATTGGCAAATTTTAATCAGAGTGAAAAATCTAAGTAATCTATTTTTTGTATTTTTACACAACCAAAAATTATATACGAAACAGCAAAGTAATTTATAAAATAGCTTTTAATAGCTGCCTCTTAGTCCACGAAACCGCGAATTTCAAACTAACCTAAAGATGCAGCCCGATTCCCTTATATGGGTGCGGGCTGTCTTGCTTTAGGTTAGGGTGCTTCGCGGTACCTGTGGACTTAGACAAGTTCAGTTACCGCACCCACCATTTTTTAGGTGGGTTTTAAACCCTAAAAAATGACTCCAACCAACCCCACTTTCAAGTGTAATTCTGTGATGCTTATTGACGACAACACTATTGATAATTTCATTAACGAACGGATTATAAGGAATCAATTTTTTTCTGATAATATTTTGGTGCATACAAACGTAAGCAGTGCTTTGGAATATTTTGCAAATATTAAAAAGATGAAAAACATTTCCCCTGTACTTATTCCCGATTATATTTTTTTAGATATAAATATGCCTTTGATGGATGGATGGGGATTTTTGCAAGGCTTTGAGAAATTAAACTTGCCTTTTGATTGCAAAATCATTGTGCTTACTGCCTCTGTAAACCCAGCAGATGAAGGGAAAGCAAAATCGTATAAAAATGTTGTTGGATTTTTCAGTAAGCCTCTTTCAGATGCTGTGTTGGAATTGCTATAAATAATTGAGGTCTGAAAAATTTAATATATATTTGCTTCGTTAATCATCCCCAAAAATTAACAAGAATATTTTGCTTTTCATTTAGCAAAATCATTTTGTGCATTTAATCGGCAGTGATCTTCCGGTTAAATTTTTACATCCCCAAATTATGAAACGGTTTTTTAAGAAAAAATCAGATAATAAGTATGGATTGGTATTACTGGATGTTGTAATCCTGTTAATTATTTTAATACTAATAGGGTTAATTCTTTATGCTATTGATATATTTTGGGGTGTGTAAAAATGCAAAAATTGGGATTAGCTAAAAACATTTGATCAGTTTGCAAAAAGTGAACCTGAATCAGAAAAAATAACTCACCGATCAAATCAATAACATAAGCAAAAAAAAATCATCCCTCCCAAGCAAATAATTTTCTTATCTTCGCAGCGATGAAACGATTTTTTTCTATAATAGTATTAATCGGATTTCTCAGTTCGACCACAGAGTTACACGAGTTATTTAAACTACCCCATGTCGTATATCATTTCTTTGAGCATCGTTCAGAGCATCCCGATGTTTCATTAGCTCAGTTTCTACAAATTCATTTTTCACAAGAGCACAGCAATCATAAAGGCGATAATCACAATAAAGGTTGTTTACCTTTTCAGGGAGAACACAATCACCCAATACAATTGTTGCAATTTTACGCTAATAATTATTCTGACTTTAGATTAATTCCACAAAGCAGTTCTGTAAAGAATCAATATTTTAGTCAGTCATTTTCTCCTTCTGCTTATCTTGCTAATATCTGGCAACCACCTAAAGTTTAAATCTGTTCTTTTATGTAATTCTCTAATTAAGGCATAATTGCCTTTGAGTTATTACGCCTTTTCTATTACCTACGCGCATAGATAATAGAAAAGGCCCTTTCACCAGATTTAATAAGAAAACCAAAAAGAAATAAAAAAATCTCGTAATAAGCCATTAATAAAGCTGTTCTCCGAATAATTGGAGGTTATCATCTGTATCATTTTATTGATGCAGATGCTCAAAGAATATGGCATTACTATCATCATATAACAAAATAATACTATGCTCAATAAAATAATTACGTTCTCTATAAAGAACAAACTCATAATAGGGCTATTCGTTTTAGTCCTCATTGGTTACGGGCTTTACCAAATCACAAAACTGCCGATTGATGCCGTGCCAGACATCACCGACAATCAGGTGCAGGTAATCACGGTTGCACCTTCACTTGGCGCACCTGACATAGAACGTCTCATCACTTTTCCCATTGAACAGGCCAATAGCAACATTCCGGGGCTGAAAGAAATTCGCAGTTTCTCACGGTTCGGTTTGTCGTTAATCACAATTGTATTTGATGATGATATAGATGTCTATTGGGCAAGGCAACAAGTAACGGAACGATTGAAGTTAGCACAAGAGCAAATCCCAAAAGGACTTGGTTCACCTGAGTTAGCCCCGGTTACAACGGGCTTAGGAGAAATTTATCAGTATGTAATCCGTGCAAAACACGGCTACGAAACAAAATATGATGCCACCGAATTGCGGACAATTCAGGACTGGATTGTTCGCAGACAATTGTTGGGCGTGAAAGGTGTTGCCGATGTAAGCAGCTTTGGCGGAAAGTTGAAGCAGTTTGAAATAGCCATTGATGCGAACAAATTAAAATCATTCAGTATCTCGATTAATGATGTGTTCACTGCGCTGGAAAACAACAATGAAAACACAGGGGGGGCATACATTGAAAAGAAGTCAACAGTCCTTTATATCCGCAGCGAAGGCTTGATCGGAACAATAGATGATATAAAAAGTATCGTTGTAAAAAATACAAGCAACGGAACGCCACTTTTAATAAACGATGTAGCCGAAGTGAGAATAGGAAGTGCTGTTCGATACGGTGCAATGTCATACAACGATGAAGGCGAAGCGGCAGGTGCAGTAGTGATGATGCTGAAAGGAGGTAACAGCAGTGAAGTAATAGAAAATGTAAAAGAACGCATCAAACAAATTGAAAAAACTTTGCCGGAAGGTGTGGAAATAGAACCATTTCTTGACCGAACAAAAATGGTGAACAACGCAATAGGCACAGTTTTAAAAAATTTAATGGAAGGGGCATTGATTGTGATTTTCATACTGGTTTTATTCTTAGGAAATTTTAGAGCAGGTATTTTAGTTGCCTCGGTAATCCCTCTCTCCATGCTGTTTGCTGTGATTATGATGAATATCTTTGGTGTTAGCGGAAACCTCATGAGTTTAGGCGCTTTAGATTTCGGTTTGATAGTAGATGGTGCAGTAATTATTGTAGAAGCTGTGATGCATAGTTTAATTCATGGTAAAACTTTAGGAAGTATTGCAAGAATAAATCAAAAGGAAATGGACGACACCGTAAATCAATCTTCAAGTAAAATGATGAGCAGTGCGGTATTCGGGCAAATAATTATTCTCATTGTGTATCTTCCAATTTTTACGCTTGAAGGAATTGAAGGAAAAATGTTTAAGCCAATGGCTCAAACCGTTGTATTTGCACTGTTGGGTGCATTCATTCTTTCACTCACTTACATTCCGATGATGAGTGCTTTCTTTCTTAACAAAAACATTTCTCACAAAAAAAATATAAGTGATAAAATGATGGACATCTTTATAAATATTCATCAAAAATATCTTTCTAAAATTTTGAACTTCCCAAAAACTACTATCGGAATTGCCTTTGGATTATTGCTAATTGCCGGAATTGTTTTCTCAAAAATGGGAGGAGAGTTCATTCCAGAATTACCGGAAGGAGATTTTGCCGTTGAAACAAGAGTGTTAACGGGTAGCAATATAAACACTACAGTTGACGCTTGTTTGAAAGCGGCTCACATACTGAAAAAGAAATTTCCAGAAGTGGAAAAAGTAATTGGTAAAGTGGGAAGCGGTGAAATCCCAACCGACCCAATGCCAATGGAAGCAGCCGATTTAATGATAATTTTGAAAGACAAATCCGAATGGACATCAGCCGAAACCTGGGATGAACTTTCCGAGAAAATGAGTGAAGCGTTAAAAGATGTTCCCGGAGTTACATACAGTTTTCAATATCCTGTTGCCATGCGTTTCAATGAATTGATGACGGGGGCAAAACAAGATGTTGTGTGTAAAATATTTGGAGAAAATTTAGATACACTTTCAAAATATTCAAAATTATTAGGCCATGTAGCAGAGAAAATAAACGGTGCTCAAAATGTGTATGTAGAACCGATAGACGGACTTCCACAACTCATTATTCATTACAAACGAAACATCATTGCTCAATACGGTCTAAATATTTCCGACATTAACAGAGTAGTGAACACTTCACTTGCAGGGCAAAGCAGCGGATTGGTATTTGAAGATGAAAAGCGTTTTGATTTGGTCGTTCGCCTTGCAGGAGAGAACCGACAAAATTTAGAAGATGTGCAAAATCTTTTAATCCCTACTTCGCAAGGAACACAAATTCCATTGTATCAGGTTGCCGATGTTTCGATTCAGGAAAGTGTAAATCAAATTCAACGGCAAGATGCAAAGCGGAGAATTATTGTCGGCTTCAATGTTAGTGGTAGAGATGTACAGACTATTGTAAAAGATTTGCAAATTCAAATTGAAAAACAAATAAAATTTCCTTCGGGCTACTATGTTACTTATGGTGGAGCATTTGAAAATTTAATTGCTGCAAAAAAACGATTATCAATAGCAGTTCCTCTATCTTTATTGTTGATATTTCTTTTTCTCTTTTTTGCTTTTGGTTCTATCAAGCAGGGATTGCTTATTTATTCGGCTATTCCACTTTCTGCAATAGGTGGAATTTTATTTTTAGCTATGAGAGGAATGCCTTTTAGCATCAGTGCAGGAATTGGTTTTATTGCTTTGTTTGGTGTGGCGGTGTTGAATGGAATTGTTTTGATTGCAGAGTTCAACCGAATAAAAAATGAAGGCGAAACCGATACAAAACAAATTGTTTTGCAAGGAACAAAACACCGTTTGAGACCAGTGCTTATGACTGCCTTTGTTGCATCGCTTGGTTTTTTACCAATGGCATTAAGCCACGGTTCTGGTGCAGAAGTGCAAAGACCTTTAGCAACTGTAGTAATCGGTGGTTTGCTGATAGCAACTTTCCTTACACTTTTCGTTTTGCCCGTGTTGTATATTCTTTTTGAAAAAGGCTTTTCGCTAAAAAGGAAAAAGGAAAGTGCAATCACAGCAATTTCAATATTGTTGCTCACATTCTTTTCTTTTCAAAATGCAAATGCACAATCGCCAATCACTTTGCAAAGTGCCATTGACACAGCATTGAAAAATAATCTGACAATAAAGAATGAAAAACTAAACGCAGAATATCAGAAGAAGTTGAAATCCGCAGCCGTTGACATTCCTCAAACAAATTTCACAGGCGAATACGGACAAATCAACTCTTTTTACAAAGACACGAAGTTTGGAATTTCACAAGGAATCAGTTTTCCAACTGTTTACTCAAAACAAAAATCATTGCAAAACGAAAATTATAAAAGCAGTGTATTGAATATTGCAGTAGAGGAAGCCGAACTGAAAAAGCAAGTGAGTGATATTTTTTACCTGTTGGTTTATTTACAGCAAAAACAAGAAATTCTTTTGCAGAATGATAGTGTGTATGCTTCATTTTTAGAAAAAGAAAACTTGCGTTTTGCCAAAGGCGAAAGTAATGTGCTAGAAAAAACAACAGCCGAAACACAACGTGGACAAATAGCTATTCAGTTAAACGAACTGAAAAATGATATTGAAATACTACAACTGCAATTTCAATTGTTGCTCAACACAATAACTGTTTTCACACCATCAGCAGAGAATCCGAAAATGTTCTTCACAGCATCGCTTGACACTTCTGTAATCTATAATCATCCACAGATTAAAGTTTTGGAGCAGCATAAACAAATTTCATTAGTAAAAAAGCAATTGGAAAAATCAAAACTACTTCCCGAATTAAACTTTGGTTACAACAACCAAAGCATTCAGGGAACAGGAGCAAATGATGTTGTGTATCCAAAAGCATATCGTTTCAGTTCCATTCAGTTTGGAATAGGTGTTCCTTTATTTTTCTTTTCTCAAAGAGGGAAAATAAACTCTGCTAAAGTGCATCAACTGATTTCAGAAAACAACTATCAGTTGGGTTTGCAAACGTTAAAAACAGAATATCAATCTGCGTTCAAGCAATACCAAACACAATTACAAACTGTAAAATATTTTGAGGATACTGCCTTGCAAAATGCGAGCATCATTACCAAAACCGCCAACCAGCAATTTATAAATGGCGACATCAATTACCTGGAATGGACAATGCTAATCAACAATGTAGTAAGCATTAAAAGTAATTATGCTGATGCAGTCAAAAATCTTAATCAATCAATTAATCATCTCAATTACTTAACTTCTAAATAAATTTCAATTATGACAAAATATATTATTATATCAATAGCGTTTGCAGTCCTCACATCGTGCGGAAGCAAAGAAAGTGAAACGGAAGCTACCTCAGAAACACCAAACGAGAACATGGTTGAACTCACCGATGCTCAACTCAATCATTCTGAAATCAAAACAGGAAAAATTGAGCAACGCAGTATTTCATCACTCTTAAAGGTGAACGGCAAAATTGAAGTGCCGCCTCAAAACTTAGTGTCAGTCAGCGTTCCTATGGGTGGCTATCTAAAATCAACAAAATTGCTTGAAGGTATGCACGTCAGCAAAGGCGAAGTAATTGCCACAATGGAAGATCAGCAATACATTCAACTACAACAAGATTACCTAACGGCAAAAGCACACTTTACTTCCATTGAAGCTGAATACATCCGTCAAAAAGATTTGAACCAAAGCAAAGCAAGCAGCGACAAAGTTTTTCAGCAGGCACAAACTGAATACATCTCTCAAAAGGTGTTGGTAAAATCATTGAGTGAAAAATTAAAGCTCATTGGTATCAATCCCGACAACCTCAATGAAAATTCCATTTCTCGAAGCATCAACATAACTTCACCCATTGACGGTTTTGTTTCGCAAGTAAAACAAAACATTGGGAAATATGCAACACCAACCGATGTATTGTTTGAATTAGTAAACCCTGCCGACATTCATTTGAGCTTAACCGTTTTTGAAAAAGATTTAGATAAACTATTTATCGGGCAAAAAATTGTTGCTTACAACAATAATCAAACGAGCATAAAATATAGCTGCGAAATAATTCTAATCAGTAAAGATATTTCAGCCGAAAGAACTGTTCTTGTTCACTGCCATTTTGAAAAATATGACAAATCCTTAATCCCCGGAATGTATATGAATGCAGAAGTGGAAGTAGCCACCAATAAAGCATTTGTAATTCCAAACGATGGCTTGGTTCGCTTTGAAGGCAAACAATATGTTTTCATTGAAACCGAAAACAAAAAATACCTGATGCAAGAAGTAACCACACAAAACAACGAAATGGGTTTTACTCAAATTACCTTTGCCGATAGCACCGATATGCGTAACAAAACGTTTGTAACACAAGGAGCATACACTCTTTTAATGAAAATGAAAAACACAGAGGAGGAAGAATAGAAATTTATGGGTGGAGGCTTGTTTTTTTTTAGTTTTCGACAAGAAACTTTTTTCATTGCCAAGTTCTCTCCCCCGCTAAATTCCCTAATTACTCTATAAGTTCAACATAACCTAACAAGAAAAATTTGGTAGTCTAATTAATAGTTCATACTTTTGTGAACTATTAAACACTTAAACAATGAATGGGAAGAAAATTTTTGAATTACACGCTGATGTTTGCAAGGCATTAGGACATCCTTTGCGAATTGAAGTTATTGACTTGCTACAAAAAAAAGAGCTTTGTTTTTCTGATATTCTTGAAGTAACTGGCGGATTAAAATCCAATTTATCGCAACACCTTACGGTAATGACAAAAAAAGGCATCCTAAAAATGAGACGGGAAGGGCAATGCAATTATTATTCACTTTCTTCTAAAAAGGTTGCTCAGGCTTGCCGACTAATGCGTGAAGTTCTAATAGAAAGTCTAAAAAAGCAAAATGCAATTCTTGAAAAAATGTAATCTTCAAAAAATATGGGCAAAACAATTGTAATATTAGGTGGCGGATGGGGCGGTTTGACCGCTGCCCATGCACTGCGTGCAATGCTTCCTGATTACCGTATTGCGGTGATCGAAAAAAGACAATCATTTGTTTTCTATCCTTCATTTATCCGAGCCATTATCGGGGAAAAAACAGA
>Ga0156174_1062_pt1 | contig 61373 bp, 63 predicted proteins | sample RifCSPlowO2_12_FD_107827 | JGI IMG/M metagenome (GOLD analysis project Ga0156174, IMG submission 107827) | Bacteroidetes bacterium RIFCSPLOWO2_12_FULL_35_15
AAAGCCCTGTTAATTGCGGTTTGCCAATCGGCAATCTCACCAGTCAGATATTCGCAAATTTTTATCTCAATAGTTTTGACCATTACATAAAAAATAATCTTTCCACCTCACTCCCTTCTCCTCTCGGCAAGAGAGAGGAAGGGCTTTGCTATGGTCGCTATGTTGACGATTTTGTAATCGTACATAACGATAAAGAATATTTAAAATCGTTAATTCCGAACATTCAAAACTTTTTACTTTCCACTTTAAAACTCACTTTGCATCCACGCAAAATATATTTGCAATCGTACGAAAATGGCGTTAAATTTCTTGGTGCAGTTATAAAACCTCACAGAACTTATATTGCCAATCGCACCAAAGGCAGTTTTTGTGATACCATTACCTTATGGAACAAATCATTAAAGGGAAACAACAACAAACTCAGCAGGGAAGATTTAAAGCTGTTTTTAGCAAGCATAAATTCGTATCTCGGAATAATGAAACACTATGAAACCTACAAAATCCGTAAGAAAATACTCTTGAAAAATCTTTCAGCATACTATTGGAATCATTTTTATATCTCCAGCGGTTATGGTAAATTGGTTTTAAAAGCAAGGAGGGTACACCACCTCACCAAGTACTGCCAGCCCCCCCCTTTCCAGTTGGAGAGGAGAAAATGGTGAGGATGTATATTAAACAGAATGAAAAACAGGATTTGTATTACAATGAATGGCAGTATAAATATAGCGGGTACTCATCTTTGCATAAAAAAAACATCAGCACCCCAATAAAATGGTAGGAATAAAACTTAAATTATCGAGTCGTACCACGTGTTTTATTGCATGTGTTGAATTATGCAATTTTTTTTCGGGGGATGCTTCATCCGAAAAGTGTATAAGGCATTGGAATAATGTTATGGCTCTGATTGAAGAAATGGATGTAGAACATTCAGAGCTATTTAGGTAAACTCCTTTTTTCTTATTCAATTTTCAATACTATTTTGAAGTTGAAAAAATGGAGTCGGGTTTGGAGTCGGGTTTTGGCACATTTTCGACCAAAAAGTGATTTCTTGATCCTTCAGAAGCATTGATTTAATTGAATATTGGTTACAGAATCAGGATTCATAACCCTGAGGTCAGGGGTTCAACTCCCCTTTTCGCTACCAAAAAAAGCTCCAAACCGGGGCTTTTTTATTTTTTTATTAAAAACAGGCTGATTATTTCTGCAAAGAGACAAAATAACTCAATAAGATACTTATTTACCTGCAAAAAATTATTCCTAATCATCCCGGAGCTGATTTAAATTTGTCTCGAAAAATTTAGTAAACTATTCTGCTTCTTTTTTACTTTTTTTCTTTTTTCGCTTTTTCAGCTTCTCTTTCTTTATCCTTAAAATATCCTTTTAAAAGAATGTTATGCTTTGCGGCTTCCATATTTTCATCTAAACCTTTTGTGCTTTTTCTGAGATTTATAAGCGTTTTATTAATGTTTTCAGCAATTGTACTATCTTGAAGTAATCTGCTTATGGTACCATTTCCATTATTTACTTTCAATAAAATTTCAGCAAGTTGCTCGGAAATTATTGCGGCATTATCAGCTGTAACCTTTACTTTGATAAGAATATCATCAATATTGACCGGAATACAAGTTTTAATCAGATCGTTATTTTCAATTGTTTTTTCATCATTTGTACCCGGAATTATACTTATAATTTTATTTCCCATTAATCCCTCTGCACCAATAATTGCACTTGCATTTTTTCGAATGAATTTCCGTGTGCCTTCTTCAATTGTCATATTAACACTGACACTTGTATCTGAAATTATTTCAATGGTTGAGACAGTACCGACATTTATACCTGAAAATTGCACATTGTTTCCAATCTTTAATCCATTTACATTTTTAAATATTCCTTTAATACTAAATGTAGTACTGAATAATTGTTTTTGATCCCCTATAAAATAAATCCCTGTGGAAAATAAAATGATACCAATGAAAACGAAGATTCCAAGCCTGATTTTATTTCCTGTATTTTTTTTCATTTGATTTTTTATGTTTTTATTTGTTACTTCTATTCAAAAAATGACCGAACCCATTTATCCTCTGATTTTTCCAGGTTCTTAAAAGTGCCTTCCGCAGCAAGCAAACCATCTTTTAGGATGATGATGCGATTTGCAGTAATTTTTGCACATTCAATATCATGAGTAATAATAATAGAAGAGGTGTTGTATTTTTTTTGAACCTCTAAAATCAGTTTACTTATCTCTTTCGATGTAATAGGATCTAAACCGGTTGTTGGTTCATCATACAGCATTATTTCCGGTTTTAAGATCATTGTCCGGGCTAATCCCAGGCGTTTACGCATTCCACCGGATAGTTCAGATGGCATTTTATCAATAGCTTCTGATAATCCAACATCCGCTAATGCTTCTTCTACCAATTTATTTAGTTCTGCTTTAAAAATTTTTTTCTGATCCCGGAGCGGAAATTCCAGATTTTCTCTCACACTCATTGAATCGTATAATGCACCACTTTGAAAAAGGAAACCAATTTTTTTTCGAATTGTATTTAATTCATCGCTACTCGTTTCAGAAATGTTTTTATCAAATACAATCAGTTCTCCGTCATCCGCATCAATTAATCCTACAAGACATTTTATAAGAACCGATTTTCCACTTCCGGATTTCCCCAGTACAACAAGGTTTTCACCTTTTGCAAGTTTTAAATTAATATCAATCAGAACATGCTTGTCCTTGAACGATTTTTTCAAATGTTTTAATTCAACAGCTGAATTCATTTTTTCAATTTCCGTTTTTAAAATAGTATGATCTGTTTTTGTTTCCATTATTTCTTCATTTTACATGAATAGACTTGTTACCTGCACTGCCATCATATCGATAATAAAAACTAATAACGAAGCATATACAACAGCTGCGTTTGCCGATATTCCAACCCCTTCTGTTCCTTTATTTGAATTATAACCATTGTAACATCCAATCAATCCAATCGCAAATCCAAAGAAAAAAGTTTTAATAAGAGCAGGAAACACATCCATAAAATCCAATGATTCTATTACTTGCGAAAAAAACAAATGAAAACTGACATCTCCTTTTAAATTCACACCTACATAAGAACCGTATAAAGCAATAACATCTGCAAAAACAACTAATATCGGAAGCATGAGTGAAGTGGAAAGAATTCTTGTAACAACGATATACTTAAAAGGATTTGTTCCTGAAACTTCCATTGCATCGATTTGTTCAGTTACTTTCATGGATGCAAGTTCTGCACCAATACCTGATCCGACTTTTCCTGCAAAAATTAACGCAGTGATCACAGGACCAATTTCACGTATAATAGAAACCCCTACCATTGCCGGCAACCATGATTCGGCACCAAACTGAACAAGGGTTGGTCGGGATTGAATGGTTAGTACCAAACCCATTATAAATCCGGTAATACCCACCAGTGGAAGGGATTTACAGCCAATTAAATAAGACTGTTTAAGTAACTCTCCGAACTCATATGGAGGTTTTAACAGTTCTATAAAAAAATGTGCAGCAAATCTTGTAATAAGAGAAATTTCGAGAAAGAAATTTTTTAAAGTAGTATTAAAAAAGGTTTCTTTTTTAATACTACTTTCTGTTTCTTTATCTTTTATTTGAATAATGACTGACATCAGAATTATTTTAAATATCTTCTTAATATCCAAGAAATTGTTTCATGTTGTTCCATTAATCCGGTAATAAAATCAGCTGTTCCATCATCCTTGTGTTTTGCAGAACACTCTTCAACATCTTTGCGAAACTGGATGATAATTGTTTCATGATCTTTAAGTAATTCTTTGATCATATCTTTAGAAGAAGCATATTTCCCTGGAGATTCTTTCAGGGTAGCTAATTTGGAATATTCATACATCGTACCGATTGTTTTACCACCTAATTTGCCAATACGTTCAGCTATTTCATCAATCGATTCTTCTAATTGTTTGTAGTGGTTTTCAAATAGTTTATGCAGTTCCATAAAACTTTCCCCGGCAACATTCCAATGAGCTTTTCTTGTTTTTACATAGAGTATCATTTCATTTGACAGTCCGGTTGAAAGGAGAGCTATAATGCGTTCTAAATTTTTTTCGGAAATTCCAATTTGAGGTTTCATATTTTTCAATTTAAGTTTAGTTTTATTTTATATTTTTTATTTGTTCGATAATTTTTTTGAAAGGAGTTTTAATTTCTATAATCGGAGGCATGGTATCTCCTAATAAAAAGCCCCAAGGTTTTAACGGTTCAATGTGGTCAAAAACAACTTTGATAATTGCTGTAAGCGGGATGGATAAAAACATTCCCGGAATACCCCATAAAGCACCACCGGTAAGCACTACAATAATTGAAACAAGTGCATTTATTTTCACTTTGGAGGCAACTACTTTTGGCATTATATAGTTATTGTCAATTAGCTGGATAAGAACGTACGATCCGAATACCAGCAAAGCGTATGTGGGAGATTTAGTAGCCAAGGCAATCATCATCGATAATGCCACAGATATTATGCCTCCCAGATAAGGAATAACATTTAGTATCGCGCCAATAACTCCTAATAAAATGGCATATTCAATTCCCAGTATAAGTAAACTGACCGAATTTAAAATGGCAACGATGATAGCTTCTAAAATTAATCCGACCAGATAACTTTGAATTATTTTTTTTGTTGCGGAAAGAACCTCATTTATTTCATTTTGATTACTTGACCTAAATAGTTTGTGAACGAATTCGATCAATAAGGGTTGATAAAACAATATCATAAAAATGTAAACAGGAATTAAAACTAAAACTACCAGCACATTTCCTGTATTGATCAGTGTTTTACCAATAAAAGAACTACTCTCACTTAAAACTTCAATCTTTTTTTCTGAAATCCATGCATTAATTTTATGAGAACTCACATTGAAAGTCTCAGAAACCCAAGCAATAGACTGGTTTAATAAATGATGGAAATTCTCCATTAGTTTTGGAAAAGAATCGCCAAACTGTATCATTTGTGATGACAGTAAAGCAATTAATAAAATGGTTATAGAGATAACAAGAATTATTGTTATTGCAATTGAAAGAGCCCTGTTCATTCCTTTTCTTACAAAAAGATTCACAATCGGGATCAGTAAAATCGCCATAATAGTTGAATAAATTATTGGGATAATTATTGTTTGTGCGACAAAAAGCATGTAAACAAAGGCGAATAAGCCTATAAAGACAAGAGATACTTTAGCATAAAATGGGAACTTTAGATTTGGTTTCACTTGACAGAGGTATCTTTTTTACTTAAAAAATGACTTATTAAATTCATGGCTACAGATTTTATTCCATCCGTATTTTTTGAAACAATGCTCGTAACGCCCATTTGTATAAGAGATCCGAGTAATTTTTTTATAGGGTTATCTGTTGCTCCAACAACTAATTTTTTAGAAAGATAACCTGCAGAAAGGCTTAATGTCGCCTTCAACAAATCTCCTTTAAAATCGGGTGATGATGTTAATTCATTGAGTGTTTTTTTAATCAGGTTAATTGGTTTTAAACTTTCGTATGTAATTCTAAATTGCTCTTTTAATAAGACTCCTTCAATTTCTTGCCTGACTTCAAGTAAGAGAATTGTTTCTCTTAATTCAGTGGTAGTAGTTATTTTTTTCATCTTTAGTTAATTAAGCAAATTTGTAATAATTGAATTGCTGATGATTCTTTTTATAAAATTGTGCATAAAGAAATATAAAACACCTCCGATAAGAGCATAAAATCCGGCAACACAAAAAAATCCGTAGTACAATTTGCCAAGCAGATCGCCTAACCAAAGAGCTACTCCAACAGTCAAAATAAGGATGAACATGGAAAGAACAAGTAAAACTGCAGCACGTGAAATAAACGTGGATACAACTTCTGCTGTCTTATCTACAGCTTTAAGTTTAAATAACTTATAGCTTGTTTTTCCATACTCTTCAGCTCTTTCAAAAATAGGCTCTGTAAAATTCATTTTGTCTTCCATAATTTTATGTTTATCAAAGGATGTTTTATAAATTGAGTTATTAACTCATGTGAGCCTTAGCATCTTTTTTTATTTCTTCCGCTTTATATTTTCCTTTTTCATACAGGTCACTTGCTTCCTCTTTAGCGGCTTCAAATTTTTCAGTAAGGTCACTTAATAACTCCTCAAATTTATCCTTTAAGTCATCCACCGTGTCAGAACTTTTTTTAGAAATTTTCTTTCTTGTTTCTGATCCTTTATCAGGTGCAAACAATACACCCAACAATGCACCTGCGGCTAAACCTGCAACTACACCTAATACTACTTTTGTCGTGCTCATAACTTTTATTTTTAAATTGATTATTAATTTGATTTTTTTGAATATTATATACTACAAAGATGATGGTCATAGTCAGGAAATATGTTACATAACTTTTTAAATAAATTACATCATTCACACTTTGGGGTTCTTGTAATTTCTAAAAAAAAGTTTACTATAAATCACTAATGTGGGCGTTTTTCTCCCTTTGTATTTTGCGGCACTTTTTGCTGATCATTGCTTTTCGGCTGAGGTGCTTGCTGGTGATTTGGCTGCTTCTTTTGTTGATGAGGCGGCTCTGCTTTTTGTGGTATTGGACTTGGCTGTTGTTTAGACGGCTGACCAGTATTCCTCTGTTGTGATGGCTGTTGGCGAGGGGGCTCCACTTTTTGCGGTGCAGGCGTTGGCTGCTGTTTAGAAGGCTGCTCCGGGCTTTTTCGCTTTTCCGGTTGTTGAGGAACAGGTTCCATTTTTTGTTTTGACTTCCCTGGTTCTTGATTAGCAGGTTGATCCGTATTTTTTTGTTGTTTAGGTTGTTGACGAACCGGCTCTGACTTTTTCTGTGGTTGTGTTGATTGGTTTTCCTTTTTTTGCGATGGCACTTTCAATTCTTTTAAATTACTGACTTTCGCAGGAGCTTCTTTTTTCTCTGAACCCCGGTTCTTTTGAACATTTGGTTTATATAACTGCAATTCGCCTTTGCCAACACTTTCTCCGTGCTTACTACTTTCTTTAATAGTAGCCGGGGCAAATACTTTGCCTGCATGTTTTTCAACATCTTTTCGCGGTGGTCCTGAGTTGTATTTTGTTTTACGTTTATCATCTGTAAACGTGTTGTTTATTACGGTTGAATTTTGTATGATTGTTATGTTAGTCGAATTATCAACATAATAGTTAGAAATATTCGTACTTCCAAAATTACTGTTTCTTACAAACGTCCAATGATCATAAGGCACATTATAGCCACTGCTATAAGCTAATTCAATGCTTATGCCGGGACCGATTGGCGCCCATCCGTAATAACCTTCTGATTGTCTCCAGGTAACCCATCCCGGTCCCCATTCATTACCGGGAACCCACATTGGGCCATACATTGGATCATTATACCAACGACCATAATGAAAAGGCGCCCACCCCCATGAATAATCAGAAACCCAGGTCCATCCATAATCCGTTAGTATCCAGTAACCATTACTCCCATAAGGAGTAAATCCTGCCGATACATTTGGGAACCAAACATATCCATATTCCGGATTGTCAACCCAGGTACCATAAGGACTCAGGTCATCATAAAAAACCTGAAAGCCGATTGTAACTTCCTGTGCCATCACCCTTTGAGGTGTTATCCACGATGTAACATTGATCACGAGTGATATAATGAAAATTTTAATTATTGATTTCATCTGTTTATTTTTTTGATTTTTATTTAAAAGTTTAAGAGCCGGTAAATTCATAATCACTATGGATTATGCAATTACTTTTTTATGATCACTAAATATTTTGATTTACTCCAGAACTTAGCAGGGTTGGTAATTACTAAATTTTTAACCTTTCCCTTATTTGAAATATCCATATCCAATGTATAAGAATCAGATGGGTGATTCGTAATAATTTTAATATCATCACCATTGACCGGAATAGTACTGATTTTCGTAAAATCAATCAGCGTGAAAAGGCTATTATCAAAATTTTCACCAAGCGTTGAAGTTCTGCCTATGCCTAATAGTCCGCCTTTAAGATCAATTATTTTTTCATCTCTCAACTCCTTTGCTTCCCCGATCTTGTAATAAACAGAATGTAAACTGGTAGCCTGATAATTTATTATTATTGATTCAATATAATTTTGTTCCGTAAGTGAATCAACAGTAGTAACCAATTTTGTAACCTTCGCATTAAGAGCATCTAGTTTTAGATTTAATTCACATAATTCATAATCTTTTTGAGACAGTTGAATTGTTAATGTTGCAATTGTTTTTTCAAGAAGTGCATTTTTGTGTTTTGAGTTACTTATTCTTTTTTTGAGTTCATCAAGCTCTTTACGATTTCTTTCCATCAAGTTATTGATTGCAGTAATCTCTGCATTAATGTGTTCTTTTTTAGTGCCTTTAAATTCACCGTGAAAATTGTCGGTATTTAAAGAAATGATTTGTTGCTTGGCAGCAACAGAATCCAAGGTTGCCTCTACTTCATTGAAACTTGAAATGAAATAGTAAAGAGATGAATCACGTTCACTGATAACTGAAGAAAGTGAATCATTTTTCAAATCTGCTTTATCAGGTCCCGATTGTTTACAAGCTGACATTGATAATAATGCTATTGCAATAAAAATTGAGTTTTTCATTTTTGATGTTTTTTTAATTAATGATTAAAATTTTATTTGATGGGTACAAAGTAGAGGGTATTTGGAATGGCACGTGTTACACAACTTTTAAATTATGTTACATCATTCACACATTAAGCAAAATGAAAAATACCTGATACTCCGGGTCAGCATGAAAACTAAATTCAATTTTACTTTTGAATAGTCATACTATGAAAGGTTGAGAATAATAATTGATTTAGATTTTCAAAAAACTAAACCACTCTGCACTGAAAGTGCAGAGGTTTAAATTAAAAGAATGAAATTCTTTTTAACAAATGCTAAAATTACACGTCATTGCGAAGGAGGTACGAAGAAGCAATCTCATTAATAGATTGAGATTGCTTCGTTCCTCGCAATGACGGTAAATTTAATATTTGTAGAATCCTTCTTTGAAGGACTTGCACTGAATTGCATAGTTTTGAACTAATGAACTGAAACAATAAAAATTAGACGATCAGTAATCAATTAGTTTTAAACGATGAAGCAATTTTTTTTCTGCTTTTAAAACAGAGAAACTATATCCAACATAGGCCATGAATTTACCATAACTAGCATCAAAAGTTGAATTCTTTTTTCCTGTAAATAAAAAATAATCAAACATCCCCATGGCGCCAAAAAAATATCTTCCATTATCATATCCTACTCCAAGCCTCACATGCAACTTTCCTGCCCCACCAATCAAGTGCCGAAAAGTAGAATTATCATCCCGTTCATAAATTAAATATTCGCCACCAATACCTTGAACAAGTGAAGCTGTAACATAACACTTTTTTAAAAATACTTGTGTATAAATATATCCAAGATTCAATCCAAAATTTTGTGTATGGCCCTTCCGGATAAATGAAAGAGAATCGAAACTATTTCTGAAAGGAGAGGTAACCAAAGATGGACTGCTATTAACATCAAAATAAGAATAGTACACCCCTAACAGAAGCGAACCTGCACTTTTTTTCTGTTGCTCCACAAAAGAAAATGAATTTCCGTAGGAAAATTTTTTATGATTAACAATATAATAACTACTCACCCCCAGGTTGAATGAATTTACATCTGCTCGGATCGCATAAGGTTTATCACTTAAATAATTGCTGTATGATCTTGAATTCTTAATATAAAATCCGCTATAATATTGCACAAACATATCAGTAGTAAACTTTCTGCCATAAAGATTAAGCTGGTAGTCCTGAAACTTTGTTTTACCTTTAATATCAGAAGCGCCACCAAATACTTTAACTCCGGTATTGAAAATAAAACTTGCCCATCTCGAGCTTACACTTATTCCCAAACTATATTGGAGATTTGGTGCAAAGGTTAATTTGTTTCCACTCTTCGAATCAATTAAACTGAATTTTAAAAAGCGGGTAGAAAGGGGTACTGTGATTACAAATCTCTTATAATAAGATTTAATATAAGCAGTATCATAATTAACAGTTCGTTCCTGAGTAATTTTATAAGCAATACTACGATGGATCCACATCCATTTTTGCCTGAAAGTTTTGTGAGGAATATCCCAGATCGTTTTAACGGAAGTGTTTTTAGTTACTGCAGAAGAGTCTTGTGCAGTACATTTTAATGATGAAATGAACATCATACAAATAAATGCGTTCAAAAGAATTTTTGTTTTCATTTATTTGTAAACGATGTGTTGAAGGAATTACCCTACAACACATCGAATTATTTTATTACACTGCTTTATTACCACTAATAACTCTTAATAACACTGCAATGATGGCGATAACAAGAAGAATATGAATAATCCCCCCAGAATGAAAGCCTAAAAATCCGATTGCCCAAACAATAACTAATATTACTGCGATAGCATAAAGTAAATTTCCCATGTTTTTTTGTTTTAAGGTTTGCTATTAATTATTTAACTATTTTTCTTTTTTAGTTTTATCAGATTCGGTGTCTATTCCTGTTCTATCCGGATCAGTCTCTCTTCCGGGTTTATCGAATTTATTTGCACCTTTACTTTTTTCTGTGTGATCAGAACTTTTATCGGTACCCGTTTTATCTGCATCGTTATCTGCTCCTGATTTATCAGAGCCACCAGTTATTTTTTTATCCGAACTGCTGTTTTTCTTATGTGCGTTTTCCATTTTGTTTATTTTTCAGAATTTTCAGACACATTAAATATAATTTTTTAACTTTTTTATTTATTGTGCTTGCCTTTAGATTTTCCCGGATTTGTGCTGTTGGGGTGGTGTGGATTATTTGGGTTTTTGTACCATCCTTTATGTTTTCCGTTGTCCTTGCTAACAAATACCAAACAAGAGGATAGGTTAAGCAAAAGTCCGATGCATACTACTGATATCGCAAGTGTTTTCATTTTATTTATTTTTATATAGTTTGTAAAATAAGTTTTCACTGCATTAATTCCAATTTGCTGTTTTCTTTCAATTCTTCAATAATCGTTTCAAGTTCATCTATTTTCATTTTCCTTTCTAAGCGATCTTTTTCAGCAGGTTGTTGTGCTTTCCAATATAAAATTTGCAAGGCATTTTCATATTGCCTCAGGCTGTCTTGGGGCTGTTTTAATTTATTAAATATTTCAGCTTGAGCCCATAACAAATTCGTAAGCAGGCGCCCTTGTTCAAGGTCAAGAACGCCTTTTTTTAAAATCTCTGAAAGTTTATTTTTAGAAAGTTTACTTGAATTAATGCCAAAGGAATCCTGTATGGTGCTTTGAATAATGCTTAAGGCACTTTTCAATTTGGTCATTTCAGTAATACCGAATACTTCACCAAATGCATTAGTTGATTTTTCAATGAGCATTAAAATTAAATCCCTGTTTTTCATCTTCAGAACGTTATTTATAATTTTTAATCAGATTTAAAACATAAAGTAAGTTTCCAATCATTTTTGTTTTAATTTTTTATTTTACTGATTCGATATCTATTCTTGTTCCATCAAGGTTAATCTGTCTTCGGTGTTACTTTATTTTTTCAATAGCATGAAATATTAAAATCAAGTTTTCATGAATGAGTATTCAAACATTAAATTTCCATTAAATATTGTTTGATAAATATGCTCTTGGTCAAACAAATCAATAATCTTTATCAAAAGAAGGGCAGAAGTCTTTTTTTCTATTACAACTATAAAGTATTTCACATGATGTTATTTCGAAAATAATAAATAACATTTTTAATCCTCTAACTTAATTTTGTCAGCTTTTTTTAATGTTGCAATTATGTCCTCCAATTCATCAATTTTATTTTTTCTTTCTAATCGTCCTTTTTCAGTAGGTTGTTGTGCTTTCCAATGTAAGATTTGCAGCGCATTTTCATATTGTGTTAAGCTTTCATGAGGCTGTTTTAATTTATTAAATATTTCAGCCTGCGCCCATAATAAATTGGTGAGTAATCGCCCCTGCTCAAGTTCAATGTCGCCTTTTTCTAAAATCCCGGAAAGTTTATTTGTAGAAAGTTTACATGTATTAATACCAAAAGAATCTTGTATGGTACTTTGAATAATGCTCAAGGCACTTTTTAATTTGGTCATTTCGGTAATTCCGAATACTTCACCAAATGCGTTAGTAGATTTCTCGATTAACATTAAAATTAAATCCCTGTTTTTCATTGTCAGAATGTTTTATTTCTTATTTGTTTGTACTGATTTTAAAAATGCATCGCTAATCCGAATGTGGATACACCGGTTGACAGATCAAGAAATAATCCCGCTTTTTGATTTAAGTGATACTCTGCTCCGATGTGTGCATCCAGATACAATGGGCTAGCGCTCTGATATACATAATGATCTCCATAATAATCGGCATCCCAAACCACATTTCTGAATACAAAACCAACTGAACCAGCTGCATAAAAATCCCATTTAGGGTTAGCATGAAATAACTGATCAAAGTAATATGTACCTTTTACTCCAACAGGAACAGCAGTTACACGGTAAGAATATTGGCGATAATAATAAGGATCCCCACTCGGTTTATTCGGATTAACCCAATAATAGGAGTTGTGATACGAATAGATTCCGACAAATGGAGCCAGTGTAAAATTTCTGGCTACATTAAATTCATAATTTAAGGTTCCTACAGGCAAAGAATGACCTACATATCCGTAATAACCAATGCCGGCACCCAGATTTAATGTATTTCCGAATTTTTCAGAAACGGGACTATCCTGAGCATTACTATTCATAGTTAATGCTGTTAAGGAAACGATTGAGATAAAGATTAGCTTTTTCATGATTGATAGTTTTTATCTTCTCTATTTAAAATAAATTGAGAAAGGGTTTATTTATATAATTTATATCCAAGAGTGGCTTGGTACCAAACATTTTTATAACGTGGTGTAACAGATGTTCCATCTCCATTATTGTTCAGGACATCCCAGCCCAATCTTGCTCCAAGTGTAATATGTCTCAAATTAATATCGAATCCACCAACAACACCGAAAATATTTTTGCGAATATTATCATTCTGAAATTCTTGTTCTTGCGCAATACTTGTTGTTGCATTAGCAAATACATCACGTTGATTTAACAAATAAGAATATTGGGGTCCTGCAACAAGTGTAAAAAATTCACTCGGTTTAAAAGCTAATTGCAACGGAATATCAAGATAAGTAGTCGTTCTGGTAAAATCATATGTACCACCAAGTATTATCCCATTTGCTTTAAACCCTTTTTGTGAGATCAGCAATTCAGGTTGAATTCCGAAATATTTTCCGATTGGAATTGCCATAAACATACCTGCGGCTAAACCGAATTTCGGATCAGCATCAAACTTTTCACCCTGGGCATCATAAACATTTGAATAATTAAAACCTGCCTTCAGTCCGATTTGAAATTTTTCACGATTATCTGTTTCATTTTCCTGCGCGATACCGATACTTGTTATTAACACAAATAATGCAGCAATTATGGCTAACTTTTTCATAAATTTTTTTTTAATTTTTAATTAAAAGAGATGTTTACTTTTTACTACTTGTTAAATCGTTTAATGAATTCCCTAAATCATTCATCTCTGCATTAAATTCAGTTTTGAATGTTTCCCATTTATCTTTTCCCTCCGCTTTATAATCATCCATACGTTTTTTCAAATCCGTATTTTTTTGTTCTAATAAAGCAATTTTCATTTTGTACTCCGCTTTGATCTCTTTTTTTTCTTTTTCAATTCTTGCATCAAAATCAGCAATACTCTTTTCGTTTGTAGCAATTCTTTCTTCCGATTCTTTTCTGAATTTTTCAACATCAGCAGCATAATCCTCCTGCGCTTTGTTTAAATCTTCGTTAGCTTGTTCAACATTATCTTCTGCATTTTCCACTTTTTGAGCGGGAGTGCTGCAATTTGTTAAGAGTGTTCCTGCTACAAACGCTGTAAGAGCAAGGCTAAAAATTGATTTTCTCATATTGTCTTTATTGTTTTATTAATTAATAATTAATTCGTTTATAATGAAGCAATAAGCTTTTGTATTTCTTCTTTTGTTTTCCCAAGTTTTATTTGGAGCCGGCCTAACATTTCATCCTGTTTACCTTCTATTAATAATACATCACTATCAGTGAGCATGGCGAATTTTTGTTTTAGTTTTCCTTTGGTTTCATTCCAGTTACCTTCTAATTCAGTTAGATTTTTCATGATATTTTTTTATTTAAGTGTGAAGTAATTTCCACAGAACAAAGGTCAGCCCATTTAAAACCTAATGTGTTACAGAACTTTACTAATAAGTTACATCATTCACACATTTATTAGTTTGTATTTAATAAAAAAGCGCCATCCTTAAAAAGAATGACGCATAAAATAAATTAAAGAAATTTATTTTTTCATAATAATAAATTCAGTTCTTCTGTTTTTTTGGTGTTCCTCTTCTGAGCATTCAGAAACCACTTTTTCTTCACAAGCACATCCATTTACCAATTTTGCTTCACCATAACCTTTACCATAAATTCGCTCTGGTTTTGAAATTCTTTTTTTGATAAAGTCAGCAGATGCTTTTGCTCTTCTATCCGATAACTTCTGATTGTACTCTTTACTTGACCTGCAATCAGTGTGTGAGGTTAATTCAACAGTCAGGTTGGGATGTTCATTCAATATCTTAACCATTTTATTTAATTCAGTTTCAGCATCAGGTCGGATATTATATTTATGATAATCAAAATAAATTGTACTAAATTCAAATATTTTAGCTAAATCAGAACCTACTTGAATTTTTTTCTCAATAATTTCTTCTTTTGTAAGAAGTATCACATCTGCTTTTACAATAAATTCTTCTCCAAAAGTATTTGTAATACTATCGCCATCAATGTATTTTTCTTTATGACCAATTAATTTGAAACTTTGATTTGTTTCAACCAAAAAGGCATATCCTGCATCGCCTTTTGTAGTGGTAGTATCTATTACATTTCCTTTATCATTTCGTAAAGTAATAAACGTTTTTGGAATAGCAATTCCATCTTTATCCATTGCAATACCAATTATTTTTTTACCAATGTCTAACTTTAATATATCCACAGAATAAATATCATCATCTCCACTTCCACCGATCCTGTTTGAAGAAAAATAGCCCTTATTTGTCTTACCATCCACTATTATCGCAAAATCATCGTTCTGGGTATTTAATGGAAAACCTGCATTAACAACACCACCAATTTGGGTGCCATTGATCGCACAAATAAATATATCCAATCCTCCCAAGCCAAAACGTCCGTTAGAAGAGAAAAATAAAGTCTGTTTATTTTCTTCAAAGAATGGAAACAATTCATCACCTTCCGTATTTATTTTATTCCCAAGGTTTTCTGCTTTTCCCCAAGCACTTTTTTCGTCTTTACTAATTTTATAAATATCAGTTCCACCAAAGCCACCAGGCATATCACTGGCAAAATACATTGTATTTCCGTCAAAGGATAAAGCAGGCTGACCAACAGAATATTCTTTATTATTTAAAATAAACGGTTCAGGCGTTGACCATTTGTTATCAGCATAGGTGCGAAAATAAATTTCCAGTTTTACAACAAGTTCTTTTCTTTTGAGGTCGTAATTATTTTCTGTAAAAGCCATAAAAGTACCTTCTTTATTAAAACTGGCAGGACCATCATTCATTTTACCATTTAAACTTTTATCAAAATTTTCAGGTGTTTTTAATTGATTAGTTTCTACTTCGGAAACATACATATTCAAAAAAGGTTTTCCATTACGATTGGATTCTTTTGGCATTAACTTGTTGGTTCTGGTAGATGCAAAAACAATTTTATCTTTATAATAAGAAGTTCCAAAATCTTGTGCATCAGTATTTACATTCAAATGTTCAACTTTAAAATTACCATTGTCTTTAACTAAATTGCTAAACACTGCTTTATTTGCTTTATAGTCTTGTGCGCGTAAATCTTCCGGTTTTAATTCAACAAATTTATCCATCTGTTTATTTGACTCTTCGTATTTACCATCAGTTTTTAAAACCATGGCATAGTTGTAATAATCTTCAGGCACTACTCCAATTGTTGTAGAAATTAATTTTGAATACGCTTCTGCTGATTGCACATTTTGATTCATGTTATGATAACTTTTAGCCAACTTTCGCTGTCCTTCTATACTGAGATCTTTTTCCTTTGAATAAACGTCAATAGCTTTATCAAAAGAATAAACAAAATAGTATTTGTCGCCTTTTAATTCCTTTGCCGATTTCTCTTCAGCGATGGCATCGATACCAGCTAATTTATTCGTTGATGATACCTGAGCAATAGCATTGATGCTAATTCCGGTAAATATGATTATGGGGATAAGTAATTTTTTCATTTGCTTGTGTGTTTTTGAATTTAAAAATATCTTGGGGTGCGGATTTGTTTTTTATTTGGAAATATGATATCATATCTTAATGCAATTTCATGGCTTCCTTTGTTATACGTTGATGTTTTTAAGCCAAACGACCAGTCATATGAATAACCGATATGAAATTGTTCTGTAATGTCAAATCCTACTAAGGCTCCAACCGCATCACCTGTGCGAAACATGGCACCAACCAATAATTTTTTCATGATGATGAATGATGCTGTAACATCTGCCTGAACAGGAGCCGCAGTTGTCACTTTAATAAGCGTTGTAGGTTTAAAAGCCAGATTATCAGTAATATTAAGCACCGTACCTGCTATCAAAAAGTAATGCCTTTGTTCTTTTCCAATCAATGTACTTCCATTTTCCTGTTTTACTATTGAATAACTATTTTGTAAAAGATTTGGAACTGAAATACCTGCATAAAAACGTTCTCTTGAATAATACGCACCAAAACCAAAATTAGGTGTTACGTGATTACTGATATTATTTTGAAACACAGGATCCGCTTGTTCATCCAGCTGAAGTGAACTCAAGTTTGCTTGAAATATTTTCGCTCCTGCACTTAAACCAAAAGCTAATTTCGACTTTTCATTTAGCTTCATGATATATGCAAAATCAGCAAACAGCGATGTATTATTAACAGGACCAATTTTATCATTTGATACTGATAAGCCCACTCCAATATGCTCATTTTTTAAAGGAGAATGCATCGTTAATGTCTGTGTTAAAGGCGCACCTTTAAAATCAACCCATTGCGAACGATGGAGTGCTGTAATGGTTAAAGCTTCTCTGCTACCGGCATATCCGGGATTTACCATTAATGTATTATACATATAATGGGTGTACATTGGATCTTGCTGCGCACCAACATTTAAACTCCCCAGAGTTAAAATCAATACTGCTGTAATTTTTTTAAGTGTTTTCATTTTTTTTGTTTTTATTTTTCAATATTATTTTTCTATTCAATTTATTTATTTGTTGAGATAAATAGTTCCTTTAAAAATATCTGAACCATCTTTCAAATCTAGTATATAGAAGTAGGTACCAACTGGTAATTCATTTCCTCCAACTTGTAATCCTATTGTACATTTACCATCCCAGGTATTTTGGTAAGGACTTGCTTCGAACACTTTATTTCCCCAACGATTAAAGATCACGAATGTATTATCCGGGAAATTAAAAATTCCTCTGATCACAAATAGATCGTTTATGCCATCTCCATTTGGAGAGAATCCTTCAGGAATAAAGAAGTCTGTTGGAAATGTTTCAATTGATGAATTATTATTTGACATATCCGGATCAAGATTATTGCTATAGATTATGGCAGTGTTAACATAATTTCCTGTTGAATTTACAGTTGCTGTTACCATTAATGTTGCAGATGCTCCATTAATCATACTTCCGATTATCCAGACTCCGGTTGATGGGTCATAGGAACCTGCTGTTGTTGTTGATGAAACATAAGTATATCCGTTTTGTAATATATCTGAAACTTCAACGCCAGTTGCATTATCCGGTCCATTATTGGTTGCTACAATTGTAAATATTATTGTGTTTCCGATAAGTGGATGTATATTATTTACTGTTTTAACAATACTTAAATCAGTAGTTAAAGAACAATTATTTACGACAACTGTTACGGATGAAGGAACAGAAGTACAACCATCAGATAAAATGGTTACTGTATAAGAACCGGCATCTGCAATTGAAGCAGTAAGAATTATAGGATTCTGATCTGGTGATGAATATCCATTTGGACCAGTCCAGCTATAAGTTGCTCCTGAGATAGTTGCTGAACTTAAGTTAATTGCAGCTCCTAAACAAACCGGAGAATTGCTGCTTGCACTTGCAACAGGTATAGTATTTACTGTGAGTTGTGTTACGATAATACTATCACAACCATTAATTGTTGAAAGCGTATCGGTATAGTTACCTGTCACCGTGTAGGTATTTCCATTGAATACATAACTGTTACCTGAACAAATTGTCTGAGGATTGTTAGCATTGTAAACTGGATTTACTGTGAGTTGTGTTACGATAATACTATCACAACCATTAATTGTAGATAGCGTATCGGTATAGTTACCTGCCACCGTGTAGGTATTTCCATTGAATACATAACTGTTACCCGAACAAATTGTCTGAGGATTATTAGCATTGTAAACAGGATTTACTGAAAGCTGTGTTGCAATTATACTATCACAACCATTAATTGTTGAAAGCGTATCGGTGTAGTTACCTGCCACCGTGTAGGTATTTCCATTGATTACATAACTGTTACCTGAACAAATTGTCTGAGGATTATTAACATTGTAAACAGTATTAATTGAAAGCTGTGTTGCAATAATACTATCACAACCATTAATTGTTGAAAGAGTATCAGTATAATTACCTGCTAGCGTGTAAATATTTCCATTGATTACATAACTGTTTCCGGGACATATGGTTTGAGGATTATTCGCATTGTAAACAGGATTAATTGAAAGCTGTGTTAGAATAATACTATCACAACCATTAATTGTTGAAAGAGTATCAGTATAATTACCTGCGACAGTATAAGTATTTCCATTGATTACATAACTGTTTCCGGGACATATGGTTTGAGGATTGTTGGTATTGTAAATTGGATTTACCGAAAGTTGCGTTACAATAATACTATCGCAGCCATTGATTGTTGAAAGAGTATCACTATAGTTACCGGCCAGGGTGTATGTATTTCCATTGAATACATAAGTATCTCCGGAACATATGGCCTGAGGATTGTTCGTACTGTATGCAGGATTTACCGAAAGTTGTGTTACAATAATACTATCGCAACCATTAATTGTTGAAAGAGTATCACTATAGTTACCGGCCAATGTGTAAGTATTTCCGTTAAATAAATAACCGCTCCCTGCACATATTATTTGAGGATTGTTTGCATTATAAACCGGATTTACCGAAAGCGATACATTTACTGAAGAATCATTTGCTGCGCATGTTCCTGAGATTAAAACATTATAATTATATGCTGTATCCAATATGCTTACAGGATTGATTGTAAGTGTGGCAGAATTTGCACCAGAAATAGTTCCGGCATTAATTAAGTTTACCAATCCTTTTCTCCATTGATAAGTAAGACCAACTCCAACAGCACTAACTGAAAAACTTGCAGAGCCACCAGCACATGCTGTTTGATTTACAGGTGCTACAGTAATATTTATTGTATCAAGAATTAATGAAACATTTATGGAAGAATCATTTGGCGGACATGTTCCGGTTATTAATACATTATAGTTATATGCAGTATCAGAAGTACTCACAGGATTAATTGTAAGTACCGTAGAATTTGCACCTGAAATATTTCCTCCGTTAATTAAGTTTACACTTCCGATTCTCCATTGATAAGTAAGACCTGTTCCTGTTGCAACAACTGAAAAATTTACTGAACCTCCGGCACATGCTGCTTGATTGGTAGGTTCTGTGATAATAGTTGGGCCGGTGTTAACCATTAAAGAAACATTTATTGAAGTATCATTTGGTTGAGAAGATCCGAATACAATAACATTATAGAAGGATGAAGAATCAGCGATAGTTGCAGGATTAATAACTAGAATGGGAGAAGTTGCTCCGGAAATATTTCCTCCATTAATTAAGTTTACATTTCCTTTTCTCCATTGATATGTTAAACCGGTGCCTGTTGCCGTTACAGAAAAACTTACTGAGCCTCCAGCGCATGCTGTTTGATTGGATGGTTCAGAAGTAATAACAGGAGAAGAAATAGCACCGCAACTTCCTGCAGGTATGTTGACAGTTACCGAAGCAGTATTGACAGCACCAACTGTTGTAAGTGCTCTGCCATTAATTATCACTCCATTGGCTAAGCTGATTGCGCCATTGTTGCAAATAATCGTTCCGTTGAAAACAGAATAGTCATTTATACTCACTGCACCATCAACCATCCAATATATATTTTTTGATTGTGCACCATTGATCAAATTAACTTTTGAATAGGTACTTGTTCCCAAAGAACCTTTTATTTGGATAACAAATACAGCATTGGGATCGCCCAAGGCATTCAAATAAAGTGTATCTGTAAATGTTACAGATGCATTCATAATATAAGTATGTGGAGTAAGAACCAAGTTATTTCCAAACTGGGTAGGATACAACAACTCTATATCAGATGGTAGTAGGTTAAGATAATTATAAACATTTAGTAAGTCTGCTGAGCATGCTGCAGTTGAACCATCCGGTACAGGATGAATTGCACCTACTACAAATAATGGATTGTAACCTGTGGTTGTTCCTCCGCCATTTGATCCGATATCGCCTATTGCATGAGAATTTCCATCATCTGTTACCGGCCCGATAGAAGAAAACAATGCATAACAATCTACAGAGGCAAGTGTAGGAGCGATTGGTCCTGTAAGAACGGGACTGCCACAACCAATAGGTGTATATGCCAATGTCCCGTCAAGAGTAATTGCACCAGACGTAGAAAGTGCTCTTCCTTCAAGAGTATCATTAGTGGTCATACTAATTGCAGCATTGTTCGCAATAATAGTTCCTCTCATTGTCGTTGCCGGAGCCATGCTAACCATTCCTTCCACTTTCCAGAATACATTACATGCTTTTGCTCCATTTATTAAATGAACTTTAGCAGCAGCGTTTGTAGAAAAAGCTCCCTGTATCTGAAAAATAAATACAGCTGAAGAATTTCCCTGCCCATCCAAAGTAAGATCCAAGTTTAACGTTGCAGGAGTGGCGATAGAGTAAACACCTGCATTAAGAATCTGTCCGTTACCAAGTAAAGGTGCAGGAAAAAAAGTTGGAACAGTAGCGTTCAACTGGTTATAGGCAAGCGTAAGATCAGCAGCACAAGTGGCACTTACGCCATCATTGTCATGCATCACTCCGTTTACATTTCCGAAACCTGTGCTGGAACCACTGTTAGTTCCTACATTTCCTGTAAGATGAGAAATACCTGTATTGGTTACAGCTCCTGCAGTGGAGAAGAGAACAAAATTTGCTGCAGTTCCCAAGTTAGGTGCCTGTCCGAAATTTACTTTCGGAAAATTCAATAGCATGATAGCTATTATAATAAGTACTAATTTATTTTTCATTTTTATAAAATTTAGTTGTGTTTAATTTTCATGCAGCAAAGTTGCGTTGGTGCGAGACCTTATGTGTTACATAATATTTTTAAACAATTACATCATTCACACATTAACGATTTCTTTTTTTTATAAAAATAAAAAATCCTCAGAGCCTATTATTATTGGCATTGAGGACTTATAGTATTAAATAATTTATCTTATGAAATCAGTAAGATGATTTTATTTTGCTAATTTTTTTGTAATTATATTTTCATAAAAGATTAATTTTAGAATATAATTGAAAAAATGTTTATCATTAAATTATTTTTTGAGCCTGTTTAAATTTTACTTAAAATATATTATATGTCATTTCGAGCGGAAGGAAATGAAGAGAAATCTGTTTATCGAGGATATGATTTCTCCCGCTGGTCGAAATGACAGAATGGTAAAAATATCGGAATCAGATTTTTTTATTAAAAATTTAACAGGCTCTTACATTATTCATTTTCGTCATAAAGACGAAGCTTATTTTTGAGTGCACTAATTTCATTTTGCATGGAGTTTACTTTTTGCAATAAATGAGTGATGGTTTCGATCCCTTCTAAATTAATATCCAACTCGTAATGGAAACGAATAATTTTTTCTAATTGTTGTAGTTGGTTCACTTCAATAAACTCAGTTTCTTTAATGGTAGCAATTTCTATCATCCCCATTTTTTGTAATGAACGGACAAATGAAATTTCAATGTTGTGGTTCGTACAAAATACATCTACAGAAATTAAATTTTCGATTTGCATTGTTTGCGTTTTAAAAATTATGATTTAGATAATTCAGAAAATAGTTCTCTTTGTTTATCTGTTAAATTTGTTGGGATTTTAATAACATAGGTCACAAATAAATCTCCAAAATGTTTTTCATTTTTATAAACGGGGAATCCTTTGCCTTTTAATTTTATTTTACTTCCATTTTGTGTTTCGGGCTTTACAGTTAGTTTCACTTTACCGCTCAGTGTATCAATTGTAATCTCACCTCCTAATACCGCAGTATAAAGATCTAAATCTACGGTAGTATATAAATTATCTCCCAATCTTTTAATAGTTGGATGATTGGCAATTGAAAATTTAATGTACAGATCACCATTAGGTCCTCCATTTATTCCAGGTCCACCATGCCCGGGAATTTTAATTGTTTGTCCGTTTTCAATACCTGCAGGGATTGTAATTCGAATATTCTTCCCGTTTACAGCTAATGTTTTTGTATGGGTTTTATAAGCATCAATGAGTTCGAGATGCAATTCTGTAGTGTAATCTTCTCCTCGGTATTTTACCTGCCTGCCTCTTCCTGCGCCTGCTGATCCGCCAAACATGGATTCAAAAAAACTGGAAAAATCACCTTCCTGTTCAGCTCCTGTAAACCCTGTCCTTCGTGACCCGGATGATTGTTGTTGCTGCTTTGCTTTCTCAAATTCTTCGGCATGTTGCCAATCCGCGCCATATTGGTCGTATTTTTTTCGCTTTTCCGGATCGCTTAACACTTCATTTGCTTCATTGATCTGCTGAAAATTCTTTTTAGCGTTTGCATCATTCGGGTTAAGATCCGGATGATACTTTCTCGCTAATTTCCGATAAGCATTTTTGATGTCCTTTAACGCTGCTGTTTTATCAATTCCTAATATTTTATAATAGTCCAGAAAAGCCATGTTTTTGCTTTGATTAAATTTTAAAGAAAATGCTTGGATATTTTTCTTTTTTCATTTGCCGGTAAAAAAACAAATTTAATTTTTTGATTTTGTAATGCAAAAATTACATATATATCTTATAATACAATTTTAAATTTTTTAAGTTTAGTATGTAATTTCTGAGTTAAATATAGAGATACTAAAAATCAAATGCAATGCTTTTGGACACTCCGTCTTTAAAATTAAAATTAGAATTATTATTTTCTGTCAATGCCCCTCCTGTATTTTAAAATTCGGTAAAATCAACAATAAAATGTTCTTATATCTTATTATTAATTTTGATATCTTTTAACTGAATTCCAATTTCATTAATATTGTGGTTTATCTTCGTCTTAAAATTTTCCCATTTCACTTTCATCTCTTCATAGTATTCATCCATCTGCTTTCTTAGATCATTATTGTCTTTTTCCAAACTTATTATTGTTCTTAGTAATTTAGAATCTGCGTTTGGAATACCTTTTATTTCTTTTATCTTATTTTCATTTGCACGTATTTTCTTTTCAGTCTCTATCTTAAATTTTGTCCATTCATCAGGATTTTCATTCTTCATCGCTGACTCTAATTTCTTTGGCTCTTCAATTATTTCTTTGATAACGCTATCACTATCGTTTTCATTGGAGATCATTTTTTCTTCCTTAACTTGTTCAAAAGCATTATCCGTATTTTGTTCATGAGATTCACACGAAACTAAAATCATTACAGAAAAACAAACTGTTACAATTCTTAAAAAAAAATTTACGTTCGTGCACATATGCATACTCATTAGATTATTATTTTTCATTTCTATTTTTGAGGTTTTCCTTGGCCCACTTTTCCATAGTAAAAATCTGTTCGTACGATTTTGGTTTAATGCCATCAGTACCTGAAAATGGGTGATCGAGAAGAATAATAATAAAGAAAAACATGCCTATAACAACGCCCAATAGTGCATTCAGCGTCATGTGCATACCAGAATGTTCTATATCCAACAGGATGGAACAAACAATAGTGATAATTGCCCCAAAAATCATAGGTAACCATAAAGGAGGGGAAATTTCCGTTTCCATGGAAGTGATACGAAGTCCACGATAGGTGGCCAATTCATTCAAATGATTGAACATTTCCGCTACTAATTGAATTTGATATGGATTTTTAGGATTGAGGTGTTCCATTTTATAAAACACGTTGTTAAATGATTCAGTTGCTTTTCGGCTCGACTGCATGCGTTTCATGTTTGGAAACTCTTCATTAATTACCTTGTAAACGAAATCCAGGTAAACAATAATGAGTTCTTTTGATTCAAGGGTATCGGGATAAAACTTAATATCACGATATAACCCCACAGCAGAACTTCCTTCTTTACTCACATTGCCTCGAGTTTCATTCAATTGCTCCCATACTAAAAGCACAACAAAACTGAGTAATAATGCATAAAAACTGGCAATTGACAAAAAAAGAAAACCCGTCACTTCATTGTGTGACCGAAGAATTTTCACCCTTATGAATTTGCGAAAAAGAAAAGTGGTCAGTCCGGCAAAAATACCACCTACACAAACCAGCAAAAGAAAAAGTAAGAAGGGAGGTATTTGTAATAGATAATAAGTAATAGCCATTTTAGAAAATATTTTTTAGATATGAATTTTAAATTTAATTTTTGTAATGCTGAGTATTTTTATCACAGAAAGTATTACCTACTATTTAAAATAATCAAATCAAATCACTTCTACTTTCTAATGTAATTTTGTTCGAACCGATTTAAAATATCAGAAGTTGTATTTAATTCTGCTAACTGATAGATTTCTATTATTTAGACTTATTTCGATGTTCCAAGATATATCTATTCAATATGGTTGTTAAGGAATTATAATATGCATTTAAATTTTTTAAAGTTATTTCAGGATGTTTTTCATCAGGAATGGTTACCGGCATCTCTTCTAAATATTTAGATAACTCAGGATATTGATTTTGTATATTCATTGTAATTTCTAAAATTTTTAAATTCAGTTCCTTTTCCGTTTCTTCTTTAATTAAACTCTTATCAAAACTTTGTTCATAAAGAGCCGGTTGAATTTCTTTTTCGATCTTTTCAATTTTTATATTTAACTCGGCATTAGCTTTTATAGCAGTAGTTATTTTTTTATCCTTCGAATTACTTTCCATTGCTTGATTTTTTTAATTATTTTAAAAACAGGTCGCCACTAATATTATCATCCATCAGGTAAAATATTTTAGTTTAATAAGTAATGTTCCATATTTTATATAATGACATTCCGTAGTATAGTATCATTCAATTGTAATCTATATAAACTAATTTGCAATCGACTAAAAGTACAGTTGTGTCTTTTACTTCCACATTTCATACATTTTTTTGCTACCTCCAATAAGGTTTCCAATTCAAACGGTTTTACGATATAATCGTCTGCTCCCAGTTTAAAAGCTTCAATCTGATCATTTTTTTCAGCCATAGAAGTACTGAAAATAAAAGGTATTTCAGCAGTTGTATCGGTATCTAAGAGTTGACGCAAAACTTCGTGACCGTTCATTTTAGGCATTAATACATCGCATATAATTAAATCCGGCAAATATTTTCTGGCTAGCTCAACACCTTTTTTCCCACTATTGGTTAAGAGAATCTTATAACCCTCCATCTCCAGATACTCCCCTAAGTTTTCAAGGATATTAGCATTGTCTTCAATTAATAAAATTGTTTTCATGGTCGCTGGATTATATTGGTTAACGAAATAGTGCAATGCAAAACTTCCGGATTTGGTATTTTTTAAAATACAAGAATTATATTTTTTAAAAAATTACTTTTTTAACAGCTGATTACCTGCTGATTCTTTAAATTGTTTTATCAATATATTTCGGAACTCATCAATCTCCTTCTTATTTGATTCTAAAGTGTGCGAGGTAACCAACGACCTTTCATCTTTATTACTATGCTGACTTGAATGTGTAGATATCTGCATGGTGAGATTAACAATATCATTCATTATCTGGTCGGATTTGCTTAACATTCGATGTAATATCTGTATGTTGTTTCTCGTTTTCATTTTTTTTATATTTAAATATTTACAAAAAAACAGGGTTCATTTAATAATTGAAATGTCAATTAAATTTTATTATAAATTAGATTTTATTGATTAATCAATTTGAAAAGTTCGGATAAATTCGGAGATAGAATTATTTCTGTTCTGCGATTTTTAGCTTTACCCTCTGTTGTTGTATTATCCGCAACCGGGTAAAATTCACTTCTACCCGTAGCAATAATATTATGTGCATCAACTTTGTAATCATTAGTTAGAATACGGACAATTGAAGTAGCCCGTTCTGTACTTAATGACCAATTGTCTTCATATTTTCCTTTCATGGGAACATTATCAGTATGACCCTCAATCACCACACTAATATCCGGAGTTGAATTAAGTACAGTTGCCAATGATTGTAAAGCCTCTTTTCCTTTAGGATCAACCACTGCACTTCCTGATTTAAATAATAATTTTTCCTGAAGTGAAACATAAAGCTTTCCATCTTTTATCGAAACACTTAATTCATCAGGTTTAAAATTGATCAGCGCATCCGCTACTGTTTTTTTTAGTTTATTGACAATATCCTTCTGCGATTGAATTAATGTTTGCATATCTTTTAATCGTTTTGCTTGTTCTGCAATAGTCAATTTTGAATTTTCAATTGTTGTTTGGGAACTGGATGAAAGATTTGACATCGCTTTTTGTATTTCCGATTTTTCTTTTTCCAGATCGGCAACTTTTGAATTACAACTATTCAAATTGGAATGGGTTCCAATGCTATCCGTTTGTAAATTTTTTACCCTTGCTTGTTCGCTTAGTAATTTCTTTTTTGAAACACATGATGAAGAGACAAGAATAAAACTTAATAAAATAAATGTTAATTTTTTCATGATTATTTTAGATTTAGGGTTTATTAATTTTCAAAACAAAGTTGAGAAACTCAGAAACATTGATTGTTGCAAAACTTTTGAAATAAGTTACATCATTCACACATTAAAAAATTTGTTTCCTGTTATTTGTAGTGTTGATGCATGTGAGTATAAAATGCGAAGGGCCGAATTTTTATTCCTCCCTTTGTATCCATTCGATACAACTATACAAATTTCCCTACTATTTATAATATCTCTTGTTGTTTAAAACTTTTTTCAAAAGAGTTACTCCTAATTTCACTCCGATTCAATAAACAACATAATGAAACATTATTTTTTCTTTCCGTTTCCCCCACCATGCTCATTTCCTTTTTTTATGTTTTTTTCATTCCCTGGAGATCCATGCTTATCTTTAGTTGGCTGAACATTTTTTCCATTACCCTGCTTTGCTTTCTTATTTGAGTTCCCCTTAGAATTAGTGTTTCCTTTTCCGGGTTTCTCGCCATTCGTTTTTTGGTACTGCCCCTGATAACCTTTTGCATATTTTATTTTATGTTCTTTAAAATAAGAGTAAGGCGTATTTCCATGATAATCGGTCATCACTACTTTATATCCACCATATAAATCATAATTTCTGTACATCCTTGGAAGATAGGATCTATGGATCCATGCTCCCCCACTATAATAAATAAACATAGAGGATTCAACATCATAATAAGCTTCAACATCCGGTATGTAATAATAACGCACTTCTGTATATCCAACCGGTCCCCACAGAGGAGGAGTGCCAATATTTACATTCACTGAAACCTGTGCCTGTAAAGTGTTTACAAAAAACAGGACAAATCCGATAATAAGCAATTTTAAAGTTTTCATAATATTTAGTTTTAGAATAATTTAATTTTTAGAATAAGAATGTCAATCCTATATAACCTGATTTTGTATCCACATTAGCATGATCCAAAATATAATAGGAATTTTGTTCGGTAGTAGCAGTAGGCTTGCTGATATTTACAAAACCATATACACCTCTGAAACCAAGATCAAGACGAATTGTTCGTGTTGTATTAAGGGCAAATTCAAGGCCGGCACCATAAGCAAAACCTATGTCACTTTTTTTTACTGCCAGCACTGCTGTTAATGTATCGGTTCCGGCTGAACCTGATCCACTAACACTTGATCCAACATTATATCCGAACTGAGCTCCTAACACTGCGTTGAGATTAACCGGCCGGGATTTTCCTGTATTAAGAGAAAGTAAAATAGGAAGATTAATATAACGAATGTTGATTTTACGCTCCAGGTCCTGATCTTTATATTTTTGCGAAAGCGAATTGTAAATAATTTCTCCTTGTATTCCGACATGGTTAGTGAAATTTATTCCTAACAATGCTCCTACTCCGTAACCCAGAGTTACTTCTCCTTTTATTGTTCCACCTGAAGAAGTTTGCATATCAAACGAAGAAAAGGTTGGCATAAAACGAGCCCCGAATTCTACTACATGAAAAGATGGCGGTGGTGCAATAACGTGTACAGTGTCTTGGGCTTTTATAGTTGTTCCAAAGAACAAACTCATTAAGCCGATTGTAATAAATGGATTTTTCATAATTTTTTTGTTTGATTGGTGAATTAATTTTCACAGAACAAAGGTGGAAAACTAAATACCGGCAATAGTTACAGAACTTTTTTAATAAGTTATATCATTCACACATTTGAAACTGCAACGGTAAAAAAATATTAATTAAGTCTTACCCGGCTTTATTGGGGATCTTGTTATAGCGATTTCAGATGGAGAGGATTTATCTGAAAACATGGTGACATAAGTAAGGGGGAACTAATGGTGACAACCATTGCCATGTCTCTCACTAAGGACATGTTTCCTATGAAGGCCATGATGCCCATTTATGTCTCCTTCTCTTCCATGCCCGCTAACACAAATAAAACATGAAGACAATAGAGTTAGCCCTGCTAACATTATGATAAGAAGTAAAAAAAATATTGATTTAATTGTTCCCCTCATATCGTCCGCTTTTCGGTCATCCATCCAGCTGCACCATTACATTAGTTCGTTTTTCAATAGTTCGCAACCTTTACACGCACTCATAAGCTTTTAAAAAATCAGCGTTCACCTTCGGCTTTTTCAGCGCGTGTAATTGTCTTTTAATGGAGTATCTACCGTATCGTTTTTACCATCAAGAAAAAATATTTTTTGACGTTTTTCATGGTAATAAATTTTAATTTATTTTAATTATGGTTAGTCAATAATAAATTCGGCATTTGATTTTAATTCAATTTCATTACTTACAACTGAATTACCTGCTCCAGTTCCTATTAAAAAATCCTTTCTATCAAGTTTTCCGGTAATAGTAAAGCCCACTGAACTTTTTTTAGTTATTGGATTTAATGCTCTTCCATTATAAACCACATTTAACGAAATTGGTTTTGATATGCCATGTATGGTGAGAATACCTTCTAACTTATAATTTTTTCCACTAATCTTTTTGAAAGAAGTGCTTTTAAAAGTGAGTGTAGGGTATTTAGCAACATCAAACCATTTTTCGCTTCTTAAATCGTTATCTCTCAATTCAATGTCAGTATCAATAGATTTAACATCTGCTGTCATTTCAATAACAGCATCTGTAAAATCTTCTTTTTTTGCTTTTAGCGTTGCTGTAATATTTTTAAATCTTCCTTCTACATGAGAGATTCCAAAGTGCGTTGCGCTAAATCCTACTTTTGTATGATTTTTATCCAATGTATAAATGTTTTGTGCAACAGTAATCAATGTGATTAAGAACACTGAAATAGTTACAAGTACCTTTTTCATTTTTTCTTTTTATATTAATTTGATAACAGAACAAAAATCAATATTCTCAAAAGAACGTATGTTACAAAAAAAATTCAAAATGTTACATTATTCACACATAACAAGTGATTGTATATTTATTAGAATTGTTTATTGGAAAATAATTTGAGGACAAAGTAAAAAGTAAGCAAACTACTTTTCAATGAACTAAATCAACTATTTTTTTGATTTAGTTCAATTAGGGGAGGTTTTTTAGAAATTTGGTTTAACCGTATAGTTAAGCAACATTTTTAAATATATTTCAAAACTCTAGCTAAAATAATTTTAAACCAAGCTGTGTAAAGGGTTGGATATAATCGCATATTTTGTTGAATATCAGGAACAGACATATATTTCCATTCAGCTACTTCCTGAATATTTATTTTTGGATCTTCATTATAATATCCAATAAACACATGATCTAACTCATGTTCAGTTAGGCCATTATCTAATTCGGCCTTGTAGATAAAATGAAAAACACTTTTCAGTTCACAGGAAAATCCCATCTCTTCATTCAACCGTTTATGCACCGATTCTTGAAAAATTTCCTCCGGTTGAGGATGACTACAACAAGTATTTGTCCAAAGGCCACCTGAATGATACTTATCCATTGTCCGTCTTTGAAGCAATAGTTCTCCTTTAGAGTTGAAAACAAAAATGGAAAAAGCACGATGAAGTTCTCCTTTTTTATGAGCCTCCATTTTTTCCATTGTTCCTCTTGGAACATCATTTTCATCAACCAGAATGACCTTTTTTTCTTTCATTTTTTCTACAAAATTATGCTTTACAAATACTACTCTTTTGTGAATATAAGAATTATAGAGCGATTCAACATTCAAAAATAGTTCACGTTTTTTAGAGCCTGTTTAAATCTTACTCAAAATGAATTATATGTCAATTTCGACCAGAGGGAGAAATCTCATTTTTAGTCTAATTTTATTGAGATTTCTCTCTCCGGTTGAAATGACAGAATGGTTAAAAATATAGTAAATAGATTCTTTTATTAAAATTTAAACAGAATCTTAATTAGTTTGAAAAATATTATAAAATTAAATAGTGCTGAAGATAACTTTCAAAATATTCCACATCTTCGATATTGGACCGATAAGCGATATACATATCCGGTCGAATAAGATAGCACCCGATATTCTTAATTCCAAATCGATCGTACAGAATTTTTGTTTCTGTTCTAAAAGGAATGATTTCAAAAGATAAAAGACCTTTATATTTTTCAGAAATTCTTAATATTTCAACCGGAGGAGAACTTTTAGTAAAAATGAAAAGCGTAAATCCATTTACCTTTATTTTCTCCTGAATATTTATTTCCTTCTCTTTATCAGTAAATACCAAATAGGGCAGCCTGTCACCTGGTTGCGGTGAATTAACAGGGAAATTCCCTAAAGATGCATAATATGATAATGGACTTTTCCGATAGTGGATACCAATTTCAGATATCGCATTGAAACAATATTCGCGAATGATTTTATGTTTTTCTATAAGTGGCAATATCCATTTCATCAAATGGGGAAGTACATGTATACGAAATGTTTTGGTAATATTATTTTGACTTGTTACCAGATTATATATTCTACCGGTAGAACGAACTAATTTTTTTGCGATGTTTTTTCTTTCTGAAGAATAAGTGTTCAAAAGTGTATTTTTTGCTTTTCCCTGAATTACCAACATCAGTTTCCAAGCCAGATTGTAAGCGTCTTGTAATCCGGTATTCATACCTTGTGCACCAACCGGAGTGAAAGTGTGGGCTGCATCTCCAATTAAGAAACACCGATTGTGTTGATAGGATAATGCATATTGCTGAAGCGAATGAGATACAGAAAACCATTCGGGGGCATATAACTTTATTTTCATTCGAAGCCGTTCAGCAAATTTATCTTCTATGTCCTCAAATGTAATATGATGATTGCCTTCCAGCTCTTTTGGAATAACACCATCTATACGTTTCCTTCCATTTTTCATCGGAAAGAATCCGGAAGTGGAAGTATCAGAAAATGAAAAACATATTTCATCTGCTGGCAAATCAAGTTCTGCCTTGCAATCAATTATAAATAAAGATACAGGATGATTTTTACCGACAAAGGGGATTTTTAATTGTTGGCGAACAATGCTATGCCCACCGTCAGCAGCAATTAAGTATTTTGTTTTTATTGTTTCTTCATTTCCATCAGCGAGTTTCAAAACGGAAGTAACACCAGTTTCGTCCTGAAAAAAACTTATTAATTCAGTTTTTCTTTCAATAGAGCAACCTTGCTCGGAAACAAAGTCAATTAATAGTTGCTCCGTTTTTGATTGTTCAATCAGATATAGATTTGGAAACTTGCTCAGGTTGCGTCCAATATCTTTTAAAGAAATCTGAATTGTTTTTTTTCCATTGAAAATAATACTTAAATCATTAGCTATAATTGCTTCTTGTATAACTTTTTCAGCAATCCCCATTTGATTAAATATTTCGATACTTCTTGCATGAATAATTAAGGCACCGGAATAAGTAGAAGGGTGTTCTTTTTTATCAATAATGCGAAAATGAACACCACAAATTGCCAGCTGGCAAGCCATCATCAGGCCTGATGGTCCGGCACCGACAATCATCACCTCACACTTGTTTTCAGTTTTCAGTTCCTGCATAATTATTAAAGACAAAAAGTATTATTTCTTAATTACACTGATTTTTCCATCACGTTCAATATATGCACTTTTTATTTCATCCAATGATTCTACATTTCCTTGTAAACGAATTCCTTCGAGTAAATCTTTATCGGTAATAAAAAATCTTTTCATATTTTTTCGAATAATTGTTTTGTCTTTGTAAATTATTTTTGCATTCCCTTTTATCAAACTTCCAAAAAGATCACTATATAAAGCGATCCAGGCAAATAGACGGTGTAAAACAACAATAACTAAAGCTGCAATAACTGTTGATATAAATGGTGATGGCCCTATAACAGCCCTGCCTAATATTGCTCCCAATAAAACACTTATCACATTATCGAATGGCGAATTCATTCCGAAGGTTCGCCTACTGGAAAATCGTATGAAAATCAGTGCTATTAAAAATATTATAAAAGCACGAATAGCCATTTGGAAAAGACTTAACTCTCTTCCTTCGCCAATTACCTGATAAAATATGTTCATTTTTATAGCTAAGAATCAGGCGTGAATTCCTTCTTTGGTTTCTTCTATCATTTTTTTGCAAAAAGCAGGTAAATCTTTTGGACTTCTGCTTGTGATGAGGCCATTATCCACCACAACCTCTTCATCTTTCCAATCTGCTCCTGCATTTATCAGATCTGTTTTAAGAGTTTTATAAGAAGTTACCCGTTTTCCCTTTAATTTTCCTGTTTCAATAAGTATCCAAGGTGCATGACAAATAGCGGCTATTGGTTTCCCTTGCTCGAAGAAATCCCTGACAAATTTTACAGCCAGTTCATTAACCCGTAATGAATCAGAATTTATAACGCCACCAGGTAATACCAATAAATCATAGTCTGTGGATATGGCTGCGTCAATGGATTTATCAACTTTAAATTCATCTCCCCAGTTTTTATCTTTCCATCCTTTTATTGTCCCTGATTTTAATGAGATTATATCTATTGCCATTCCTTCTTTTTTTAAAACTTCTACCGGTTGCTCAAATTCTGATTGTTCAAAACCATTTGTTGCAAGAACAGCAGCCTTTTTTTTCTTTAATTGATTTTCCATAAATATGATTTTAAAATTTTGTGTCTCTTTTTATTTTTGATAAATACTCTTCAAGTCTATCGATACTTTGTTTCCAACCTTCTTCTCCACCCTCCAGATAGGGCTCTCCCTCCGGAGTAACTTTAGAAAACTTAGAAACCATTTCAAATTTTGTTTTACCACCTACTTCGTTGAGATTGATTGTTGTCATTTCTTCAAATAATGATTTGCCTTCTTTATCCAGCGCAGCGCTTGTAAAAACAAGACGTTCGGGTTTAATAATCTCCAGATAGTATCCTTTCATTGGGTAAATTGTTCCATCTGGCCCTTTCATTTCAATATAAATAGCACCGTTTGGACGAACATCTATTTCACAAACCGGAGTGGTGAATCCCTGAGGTCCCCACCATTTAACCAATTGATTTGGGTCTGTCCAGGCATTCCACACCAACTCTTGTGGTGCATTTAAAATCCTGGATTGAGTAAGTTCTTTTTTTTCTAATATGATTGCCTTTTTTTCCATTGCATTATTTTATTTATTTTTTTATTAATTCTGTTTTAGATCATCCATTAATGTAACATAATGCTTCAATCATTAGCAATTACAATGTACCTGAATGGCCAACTCCATTTCACTGAATAATTTTTAAACCCTGCCCTTTCAAGTAAGGATATTAACTCATTTTTTTTAAACCCTCTCCTTACTGAAAGAGGAGCATCATTTTTTACCAAATAGGATTTTGAAAATAAAGTGGTAAGTACTTTAATGCTATAATAAGCCAGCCAATTACGGTGCAAGTCATTTGCAAGAATAATGCACTGATTAGCTTTTCCAAATTTGAATAAACTAATTATTTCTTCATCCGTAAGATGATGTAAAAACAAACTGCAATGAATTACATCTATTTGTTTAAGGAGCTCTTCTGAAATATTCCGGTAGTCGTCACAAATTAATTTTTTATTATAGAGCGCAGATAGGTTGTCTGTTGCGTATGTTACACAATCGCTTTTTAAGTCAACTCCATAGAAAAATATCTTTGTTTTGCTTTTATCCGCAAATTTGGAAAGCTGTTTTATAGAATCTCCTCCTCCAAATCCAATATCTAAAACAGTACTAACTTTATTTTTTGTCTTTAATATATGACCTAGTCCTTTTTGGGAAGCATTATATCCGCCCAATTGCTTATTGATAATATCTAACTCGGTTAGGTTCCGATATAGATCTTTGGTTGCAATAGCACTATTGTCCAAATATTCTTTTTCATATGATCTAAATCCGAATTGCATAATTTTCACTAACGTATTTAAGTTTATTCTTGAGTGCTGTATCTACAGAAGATAGACTGATCATTTCAATACTCAATCCTGGTCCAAAAGCGCAAGAAAATATTTTTTTGTTTCCGGCATGTTCGGTTTTTTTTATTTTATTGAAAATCCTGTTTAAAATAAAAAGAATAGTCGGAGATGACATATTACCATATTTTTGAAGTATATGCATTGAATCTTCAACATTACTTTTGCTCAGTTGAAGACTGTCCTTAACGGCTTCAATGATCCTGACACCACCTGGATGAATTGCCCAATAGTCAATTTCACTAGCTCTTTCGTTCAGAAAATCAGCTACCACCTTATTTATATTATCTTTTATGGCGCTAACAATATTCTTGCTCAGGAACATTCTAAATGCTGATGAAGAAATATTCCAGGTCATTAGATCCAAAGTATCAGGAATACAAACCGAACCGATAGTATCGATCTTTAAAACTACTTTATTTTTTAAATGTTTGCTCTCATTACCACATACGAACACAGCAGACGCCCCATCAGCAAATAGTAAATTAGAAATAATATCTTCATCCACATCAGAAGGGTAAAAATGCAAGGAACAAAGTTCAGCACTTATAATTAAAATACAGGCTTCAGGATTTGCCTCTGCTATATAATGTGCTTGTTTAAGCGCTTTAATCGCAGCATAACAACCTAAAAAATTAATGGCCAATTTTTCAGTATGTTGCAAATTGTAATGTTCTGCTATAAAAAATTCAATGCCTGGAGCAAATAGTCCCGTGCAACTGACAGTTATAAGGTGTGTAATATCACCCGCTTTAATATTGTTTTCCGATAGTAAGTTATCAATTGCTTTTTCTGCAAGCGGCATTATCTTTTTCTTATACAGTTCCATTCTTCTTTCAACCGGCTGCTTATAATCTCCCTCTGCATATAATTCGTATTTATTTCCATTATAGTCCGGAATACAACTATAACGGGTATTTATTTTTGTTTTCTTATTTAATAAATTTAACTTTTTAGTAAGATGGCTTGTTTTTTCAGGCGGAAAAGTCTGTGAATAAAAACGAACCACATCTTCCTTTTCAATTCGGTATTCGGGAACAGCGGTTGATATATCTAGGATGTATGACATATTGCTTATTTAATTATTAATATTAAGAAGTAAATATTGTTGAGCATTGATGAAAGCACAAGCATGGTCATCGCATTTTTAAAATTTATGTGTGTTTTGTTTTTAAATGATCTTAAGCCCCATATTATAAAATACGCAGTGGATGGCAACATTACGATGTTAAAAAGCCAGAAATTATTTATGGTGATATCTCTTTGAAAGGAAAAATAAATAAACAACGTAGCCAATGAAAACATTAACGCGGAAAAAATAAATGTTCCTTTGATTCCAAGCAACATACTGAGTGTTTTGACACCATCTTTCCTATCCGAATCATGCTGGTAAATTTGAGTGATCGGGTATATTGTTCCAATAAAAAAAGAAGAAGCAATAGCTGAAAATACGACTGATTGATCTGAAAACAACTTAACCGAGGACAAAGCAAAAATATTTGCACAGAATATCCATGCGCCTTGAAAAAAGAATACTACTAAAAAACCTATAATTGGAAATTTCTTGAGCCTGATTTTTCTATTGCTATATAGCCGTGAGAAGATGATGTAACCGACAACAAAAATTGAAAAATAAATATTTATTAAAAAGGAAAACAAAATAGCTGCTCCATCAAAAATAGCTGCTACATATAATAACAATTTTGTTGGTTGGGGTGGAGCCGCTAATCCTCCGATTGGACCTTCATCCTGGTCATTATAACTGTTATATCCATTACTTGAAGGGAAAACTAAAATGTGCCAGGTAATTAAAACTAAAAATAGTTGGTAATTGATTTCAGGATGAATAATGTAAAAAGAAAATAAAGATATAGGCAGTAGAAACGCTGAAAAAGGAAATCTAAGTAGCTTAATAGTATCTTTGACCTGACCCATCTTTATTATTTTTACTTTCAACATTCAATATAAGTACACAAACATAGCCCCTGTTAAAACGTAAACTATTACACAAATTTTTTTAATACTTACATCATTCACATATTTGTGTCAAGTACAAAATAATTGAGGCCGATCTTTCAGATCATTTTTTCTTTAACGAGAAGATGAGCTTCGGAAGTAATAGAGGTTTTTAATGCTTTTGAAACCGGGCAGTTTTTTTCAGCCTCTTTAGTCACTGTAGTGAATTCATCAGCTGTTATCCCTGAAACATCCCCGGTGATAGATAAATGAATATTCGTGATATTTAAGTCTATTAATGTAACAGTTGCTTTGGTATCTAATGATTTTGGAATTAAACCTCTTTTGCTTAATATATCTGCAACTGACATCGTAAAACAACCGGCATGTGCTGCACCAAGCAACTCTTCCGGATTTGTACCTTCCACCCCTTCTACAAATCGAGATTTATGACTATAACCGGCTTCTTTTAAAATCCCGGTTTGAGTACTTACTGTGCCTTTACCATCTTTAATGTTACCCTGCCAATGAGCCTTTGCCGTACGTTCCATATTGCTATTATTTTTTAGAATAATTATTAATTCATTAATTTATTAATTATGTTCATTTTAAAATTATAAGACGCTGTTTAAATTTGTTTCAAAATTTATTATATGTAGTCCCATACGGGACTATATCTTAATACGAATCTGATTTTCTAGCAATATCTCGTCCCTACTGGACTATTTTTGCTCCGTTAGGAGCTAAATATTGGTAGTAATGACAAAAAAAGAACAACCCTCCTTTAGGGGAAATATAAATTATTAGAAATTAAATTTAAACAGGCTCTAAGAATATTTGTTTTTAAAAAAACACATTTTTACATTACAAAAGTGTGCAACTCTTCCTCCATAGTACATGACCAATGTCAAAACATAGTAGTGATTTTTATCAATAAAACAAAATGATTCGTTTTTCTATCTCCGATACAGAGTATCGCGGTATTACGAAAAAACTTCGGCTAAAAAGTCAATCATCATTTTGCAAAACTTTTTGATGTAAAAGAATATTCTTTGCGCAAAACCTACTTCTCGCAGTAAAACTGCGGGTATTATTTGAATAAAAGAAATAGGGTGTTATAAATAATCAAATTTATTTTTTCAATATCTATTTATGATTTAATAAAACTTTATTCATAAAAAAAGAAGTTCCGTTAGTAAAGTCTTTTTTAAAAACCGATCAACGGATAACAAGCTCGTGTACCTTTTCGTTGGTCATGGAAGGAAGATTGGGAAATTTCCATGTTCCTGATGCCGTTCAGCCAACCTGACAAACCGATAAAGACCTTACTAAACCAGAACTTCAAATAATCAATGAACATTTAACAGGACGTTGTTTTTTTTAACCTCCAGAATTCTTGTTTCTTTGGGATGCGAAGGTCTCTAATATTTTTAATTTATATGATACGAAATTTTTCCTTCTCATTTGAAAATTGTTTTCAAGTCAAATTAATATTATTTTGACTTCTCTGATTTAGCATGTCCATCTTTCATAAACTCATGATCTTGCATAAATTCATGTGTTTTGTCTTTAACTGTTTCACTTTGTTTTTTGATCTCTTCAAGAAAGTCGTTGAATTTTTCTTTCATTGCATCGGTAAGGTCATCTGATTTACCGGCTAATTTTTTACGTGTATCACTTCCTTTTGCCGGTGCAAATAGAATTCCAAGAACTCCGCCTACGGCAGCGCCTAATAATAATACTCCAATAAGTTTTGCGGTGTTGTTTGAATTTTCCATTTTTTTTGTTTTAATTGTTTATACTATTGAATTATTTTTGTTGTTTTTCTTTGGTTGTTTAGGAAATTTCTCCTTTTTTGTTTTATCCGCTTTCGTATCTATTCCAGTAGAATCAGGATTAATTTCCAATTTTGATTTCTTTGGTTTATTATTTTTTACAGTTTTATCTGCATCATTATCAGTTCCCGTTTTATCAGAATCTACATCCGGACTGGTAAAGTCGGGAGAATGAGAACGTTTATTTTTTTTTCCACTTTTTTTTGAGACGTCCTGATTTTTCATTTTGTAATTTATTATTGAATTTGTTTATTGTTGCATCATATGAAATTCTTTTTATCATTTCCATCCATGTAGTACTACCAAAATTGTATTTCTTCTAATTTTAGGATATACACTGTTTCTGATGACTGATATTTCCAATCCAGCATTTAACGTAGCTTTTAATTCTTTTTTTGAAGAGAATCCTGTTTATCACAAGGATGAAAAAAAACATTTAGAAATCAGACATAATTTTCATATTTATTTTTAGTTTATTATAAATTATTTTTCACGCAACTAAGATGCGTTTCTATGTTAACCAAATCCATAACAATTGTCAAACAAAACGGTGATTTTTATCACACAAATTTATTTTGACTTCTCTGATTTAGCATGTCTATCTTTCTTAAACTCATGATCTTGCATAAATTCATGTGTTTTGTCTTTAACTGTTTCACTTTGTTTTTTGATCTCTTCCAGAAAGTCGTTGAATTTTTTTTCATTGCATCGGTAAGATAATCTGACTTTTTCAATTTAAAATTTCCTTTTTAGAATTTAATTATTGTTGAACCATGTGAAATTCTTTTTTATCATTTCCATCCATGTAGTAATACCAAAATTGCTTTTCTTCTAATTTCAGAATATACAATGTTTCTGATGATTGCAGATTAATGCCTGTTATCCGGATTTCTCTATCATTATTTTGAAAAGTCCAGGCACCGGTTCCATACATGCTTCCCCACATATATGAATAGTTACCATCCTTTGTATATGTTTCAGAATAATTTGAAACTAAAGAAGTGTAATCGTTTCCATTAATTTTATAATTATCCACTATCCAGGTGTTAGCAACACGCTCTGTTCTCGAATGAATACTTAATAAAGGTCCTTCAGGATATTTTTTACAACTTTGAAATGTTGTGCTCATTAACCCTGCAAATAGGATAATTACTGTTGATAATTTTATTCTGGTTCTCATTTTAAAATGTTTTAATTGTATAATAATTTTGTTTAATTTTTAAAATATTATTTCCTAATTCAGAGCTAATAATGTCTCTATTTGTAAATAAATATCATGATTACCTCATCATTTCGGTATCGAAAGTATCACTTGCTTTTTCCAATTCCATAATTGACTCCTTCTGACCATTATTTATGAGTTCTACTTCACAAGAAATCGTTATCTCATCACCTATCATGAAGCCTCCTTTTTCAGAACTCCATTCAAGTCCCCAATCGCTTCTCTTGATTGTTCCATTAACTGAATACCGTGCTTTTTCATTCCCCCAAGGATCATTTATTATTCCTCCGAATTGTACGTTTAATTTTATATTTTTTGTAATCCCCTTTATTGTGAGTTCTCCCCATAATTCATGATTACCCTCTTTATCAGTTTTTCCAATGGTGTTTGAAATAAAAGTTATTTGCTTATAGTTTTCAATATCGAAAAAATTTAAACTTTTTAAATACTCATCCCGTTTTATATCCCATGTTGTTAATGAAGACGCATCGATACACAAATCAATTTCAGCAGTTATAAAGTCTTTTTGTTTTGTGTAAATATGTGCATCAAATTTTTTGAATGAACCAGTAACATGTGCGGTCATTAAATGTCCTACTTTAAAGGTAATTTCGCTATGTGTCTGATCTATTGACCATCTTGTTTCGTTTTTCATTACTTTGGTTTTTAAATATTTTTACTTGAAAGTACCTATGTTTTTGAATTGATTTCCTTGAGCAAAGATGAGCTACTAAAAACGAATCTTGTTACACAATCATCTTTAATAGTTACATCTTTCACACATTAAATAAATTTTGTTAGCCAGAATAATTGATTGAATTATTTTCATAACATACATCATTGAAAGCAAACAGAACGGCACTGAGTTTCTAAATATGCGTAGCATCATTTTGATAATACTGCATAAAGGAAAATGAAATAATCAAACCTGAACACATACCTTCAATAATAATTGTGATTACCATTGATAAAGGTGTAATATAGTCACCCATTATTGGCGAATTCCCTCTTAATTCTAATAAAAGTTGCGGATCAATCATGGAAAAATAAAGCCCGACAAATAGAGCAAAAGATAGTATGCTTACTATGGATATAAAGCATCCAAGTAATAAACCCGGCAAATATTCAATTTGCTTCTTTGTTTTTATTTTATAATAACGAAAAGCAAAAAAAATGCCTCCGAGTAAAATAAAAAAATTAAGTGCCCGAAGTTCCATGATATGAATCAGGCCCATATATTTCATTAGCAAGAAGTAAACGATAAGGCAAGCAAAAATGAGTAAACCCGATTTAATCGCTAGTTTCTGCATTGATATTTCAGATGTTTTCATAAGGATTTAAATTATGCCTCAACAAATGAGGCTGGTTTAATTTTATTTTTATTTAATTATTCATTTTTTTTACTGCGCTATTTCAAGATCCAAAAATGAAATAAGTAAAAGCTGATATTTATTCCAATTCATAGTTAATGTTTTTACCGCAAGTTCCCCTAAAGCGTTTCCATTTACTTTGTGTTATTAATATTGATTTAAAATTTTCAACCTTTGCAGAATCTGAATTTATTTTCGGAGCAACAGAACCTTTCATCATAAGTGAATCAACAACAAACGGGATATACGAAATCGGTGAATCAAATGTGCGTTTAGTAAACCGCATTAATAAAGAGGACTGGATGGGATCAGATGCAAGGGCAATTAGATTAAAACCCATTTTTTTTGCCAATTGATAAGAGTAATAAATATTTTCGGTGCTGTGCTGCGCTTGTGTTTCAATAAAAATATTTTCTTTTGAAATACCCAAGGCTTCTGCATATAGCGCCATCACTTTTGCTTCAACATATGGAGTATAAACTGATCCTCCGGAAAAGATAATATTTTTAGCAATCCCCTTTTTTACTAAAAATACCGACCACATGATGCGATCCTTCATAGTGGTATTCCAGTCTTTCCCATTATATGGAATCCCAGGAACAATAATAACATCGTAGGGTTTATTTTCAAGTGCCTGCAGATAAAGTTTACTTTGAGTCTGACGAGAAAGCGTACATGCCGACAGTAAAAATAAAATCAAGAAATATATTATAGAATTAATTTTCATTTTAATTATCTAAAGTTTTAACTTATTCTTCAGGACAAAGATCCTTTAGTAAATACCAGTAAGTGTTATAGAATCTTTTGTAATATTTACAACATTCACACTTTTTAATTCAAAATTCCATTTGAATAAGTACGTTATACCAATACGTGTTATAATTTAGTCCAATAATAAAATTGTAAAATCAACCCCATAGAGTTTCATAGAAAAACTGAATACTATTGTAAACCATAAGCAGAACTTTAATCATAGCCTCTTGAAACCCATCGTTGAAGTGTTATCAATTTCTTAAAACCTATGTTCCTATGTGGTTACATTTGGATCAAAATATTTTAGGTAAGGGTATTATTAAAGAAAGAAGGTGTCAATTTGTAATTTAAAATGGAGAGAAATCGGTTATTGAGAATGCCAAATCGCATAAAAAAAGAAAACAGGCTCTTCTGAGTTCGATTAATAATGCCTTGAAAACATAGACAAACAGAGCTATTTATGAAATTATGAGTTTGTTGTATTGTAATGCTGAATGGAATGAAGCATCTTGCTAATAATAAAAAAATCGCTGCGCTTAAAAACAGGTGCTTGTAAATAAAGTGCTGCTCTCATTTTAAAAATCAATTATTAATCGAGCTCAGTTCTTAATAAGGGTACTTTAAAAATACTAGGTTTAAAATTAATTTTTTATTAATATTTAAATTAGAGAAATATGTTTCTATTGCTTCAATAATTTGTTACCAATATTTTATGGCACTATAACCCTAAAATTATTTCATCAGGATCTTTACCTCCAAACAACATTTTTACAGGATTTTCTAACATCTCTTTTACTTTAACCAGAAAACCAACAGATTCTTTTCCATCAATAATCCGATGGTCGTATGATAATGCAAGATACATCATCGGTCGAATAACAACTTGTCCGTTAATTGCAACGGGACGTTCGATAATGTTGTGCATCCCTAATATGGCACTTTGTGGAGGATTAAGGATAGGTGTGCTCAACATAGAACCAAATACTCCACCATTTGTAATAGTGAAAGTTCCGCCTGTCATTTCCTCTAATGTAATTTTATTATCGCGTGCTTTGGTGGCCAGATTTTTAATTGCAATTTCAATTTGTGCAAAGCTTAATTGTTCAGCATTCCGAATTACCGGAACTAATAATCCTTTTGGAGCGCTTACTGCAATTCCTATATCTGCATATTTGTGATACACAATTTCATCACCTTCAATCATAGCATTTACCGCAGGAAACATCACTACTGCTTCCGTAACAGCTTTTGTGAAGAAACTCATAAATCCAAGACTTGCTCCATGTGATTCTTTAAACTTGTCTTTATACTTTGATCGAATGGCAAAAATTGCACTCATATCTACTTCGTTGAAAGTAGTCAGCATAGCTGTTTCATTTTTTACTGCTACTAATCGTTGTGCTAATTTTTTTCGTAATGGTGACATTTTTGTACGCTCTGTATCTCTTGTCCCAGCCAAATTGTTTGAAGCTGCTGAATTAAAGCCAGCAGATAATAAATTTAAAACATCTGCTTTCATAATACGTCCATCTCTGCCGGTCCCGATTATATTAGTTGCAGAAATTTTATTTTCCTCCATTATTTTTTTTGCTAATGGGGTTGAATTTTCTTTTACAGATGTTTCTTTGTTTTCGTTAATTAAAGGCTTTGGTGTTATGTTTTCTGTTCCGATAATTAAAGGAGTTAGAGAGGCTTTAACTTCCGTAGTTTCAACATTTTTTGATTTTGGTTCTGAAACCTTTTTTATTTTCTCTTTAACACTTGTATCAATCGAACAAATTATTTGCCCAACATTTACAGTGTCGCCTTCGGCTACTAAAATTTTTATGGCGCCTGAATCCACAGCATTAATGGTTAAGGTAGCTTTATCAGAATCAATTTCGGCAAGCTCTTCATCTTTCTCCACATAGTCGCCCTCTTTTTTTAACCAACGCGCAATCACCACTTCAGTAATTGATTCGCCAGGACTTGGAACCTTAATTTCTATAATTGCCATATCTTCTTTAATTTGAGTAGTGGAATATTAGATTTTAAAAAGTAAATAAAACTCTAATATCACATTACAATTATTACTAATTATTTTTCAAAAACGCTATCAATAATATGTTGCTGTTGCTGTGTATGCATTTTACTATAACCTGTTGCAGGACTTGCACTTTCATTTCGCCCAATATATTTCAATTTCACTTCCTGAAAAGTACGATAAATAAATGCCCATGCACCCATATTTTCCGGTTCTTCTTGCGCCCATACATATTGGTTAGCATTTTTATATTTTCCCAATACTCCTTTTAACAGATTGATTGGGAAAGGATATAACTGTTCGATACGAATAATCGCCACATCACTATTTCCAAGTTTTGTTTTTGCCTCCATTAAATCGTAATAAATTTTTCCAGAGCAGAAAACAATTTTCTTAATCCTTTTTATATCCGCTGTTAAATCATCAATCACTTCCAGAAAAGTGCCGTTAGTAAAATCTTTTACTGACGAAACACATTTTGGATAACGCAATAATTTTTTAGGGGTAAAACAAATCAATGGTTTTCGAAAATCACGTTTTAACTGTCTGCGTAATACATGAAATTGATTTGCAGGGGTGGTACAGTTAACAACCTGCATATTGTTTTCAGCACACTGTTGCAGAAAGCGTTCAATATGTGCGCTGGAATGTTCCGGCCCCATACCTTCGTAACCATGAGGCAACAATAAAACCAAGCCATTCATTCTTCGCCATTTATACTCTGCTGAAGTAATATACTGGTCAATAATTATTTGTGCACCATTAAAAAAATCGCCAAATTGCGCTTCCCAAATAGTTAATGAATTTGGTGTGGTAAGCGCATAGCCCAATTCAAAACCTAATACACCATATTCAGAAAGCAGGGAATTATAAATATTTAATTTCCCTTGTGTCCCAATGTTATTAAGCGGGACATATTCCTCTTCCGAATCTTCAAACTTCAGAACAGCATGACGGTGTGAAAATGTTCCACGTTCCACATCTTGACCACTGAAACGAACATTATGTCCTTCCTTCATCAATGATGCATAAGCCATTAATTCGCCCATGGCCCAATCGTAATTATCGTTGGCAATCATTGCACAACGATCATCAAATAATTTTTGAATTTTATTAAAAAACTTTTTTTCTTTTGGCAATTCCGAAATTTTTCCGGCAAGATCCAAAAATATTTTTTTATCGATTGCTGTTTCAGGTGATTTCTCAAAATCCTCTGAAGTAGCCATTCTCAATCCAGACCATGGTCCATTCAGAAAGGATGCAATTGTTGTTTTTTCAGTTGATTTTGCTTCATCTAATTTTTCCTGTAGCAAATCTTTAAATTTTTTCTCTATCTCTTTTACATAGTCCTCTCCAATTACTCCTTGAGAAATTAATTGCTCCACATAAATTTCTTTTGGATTGGGATGTGAAGCAATTGCTTTGTATAACAATGGTTGTGTAAAACGAGGTTCATCGCCTTCGTTGTGCCCATATTTACGATAACATAAAACGTCAATAAAAACATCGCGATGGAACACCTGGCGAAACTCCATTGCTAATTGAGATACAAAAACCAGCGCTTCCACATCATCCCCATTAACATGAAAAACAGGTGCCAGTACCACTTTTGCTATATCTGTACAGTAGGTGCTGGAGCGTCCATCTAAATAATTAGTAGTAAACCCTACTTGATTATTTATAACAAAATGAATAGTTCCACCGGTTTTAAAGCCATCTAATTGGCTCATCTGGATCACTTCATACACAATTCCTTGTCCTGCCAATGCCGCATCACCATGAATTAAAACCGGACAAACTTTATTGAAATCATTATTATGTGCCATGTCTATTTTCGCACGTGCCATGCCTTCAACAATTGAATCAACAGTTTCTAAATGGGATGGATTAGGTGCTAAACTTAAATGAACACGTTTCCCTTTCTTGCTTAATTTATCACTCGAAAAACCCAAATGATATTTTACGTCCCCATCAAATAAGGAATCTTCGCTTTCCAATCCTTCAAATTCGGTAAAAATATCCTTATATGTTTTGTTAAGAATATTTGCTAAAATATTTAGACGACCCCGATGTGACATACCAATCACAAAATCTTCAATTCCTGTATCAGCACCTTTTTCGCATATAGCATCTAAAGCAGGAATCGTTGCTTCAGCACCTTCTAATGAAAACCGTTTTTGCCCAACAAATTTTGTATGTAAAAAACTTTCAAATACTACTGCCTGATTTAATTTATTTAAGATCTCCTTCTTCTCATCCGCTGAATATTTTGGTGTATTCAAACTTTTCTCCATCTTTTTTTGTAACCAATCGAGAACCTCGGGAGTACGGATATACATATATTCCGCACCAATGGACAAGCAATAGGTTTGATGTAAATGAGCAATAATATTTTTTAATTTTGCAGGTCCTATTCCTATTTGTGTTCCTGCATGAAATACAGTTTCCAAGTCAGTTTGACTTAATCCAAAATTTTCAATGTCGAGTGTAGGTGCATACTTCCTGCGTTCACGAACAGGGTTGGTTTGCGTAAATAAATGTCCGCGGGAGCGATAACCATTGATCAGATTAATTACATCAAATTCCTTTTTTATATCCTGAGGGATCTCAGTTAAGTTTTCGTAATTTTTACCGGCAAATTGAAAACCTTCAAAAAACTTTTGCCAACCAAAATCCACAGAATTATTATCTTTCAAATATTGTTGAAATAGATTTTCTATGGAAGAAGTATCTGAATTACTTAAATAAGTATATGTATCCATTTTTCTATGCTATCCTGAATTAGTTACAAATTTAGGCTTTTTAGTTAGAATTGATGAAAGATTATGGAGTGACTTCAATCAATAATTTTAGTGAGGTTCTACTTCGGATTTTTTTAAACAATGAAAATAAAAACAAAGTTGATTGATGAAGAAAGTATCATTTATTTGTTTCGTTATACTAATTGATCAATTAAAATTTAAATCATTCAAGCACCAGTAAATTTATTTATAAAAAAAAGCCCTCTTACCAGTTTACCGGGTTAGAGGGCTATAAAATTATGATAGTTTACTGTTGAGAAATCAGTTTACCTGATTGAATAATTTTATTATTACTAATTACTTTATAGAAATAAATTCCTGAAGTTAGGTAGTTTGTATCAATGATGGTAGCTTGTTTGGTGATAATTGAATTGACAACTTCTTCACCTAAAACATTATATACCATTAATTCAGCTTGCTTAATTTCAGATGCATCATTTACCATGATCACTGTAAAATCAGAAAAAGGATTTGGATAAATGGTAACCATTGCATTTGTATTTCCAGAAATAGTGGAAGCAACGCCAGTGGTTAAACAACTAGAAGTCTTTGTTGCAGTAATTGCAGCGGTTGTAAAAGTTCCTGTGGTTGTAAATGCACTGCCATTAAGGGTAACTCCAGTATTTAAGGCAACTGCACCATTGTTACAAACAATAGTTCCATTGAAAACAGAATAATCGTTAATGCTTACGGCACCATCAACCATCCAATACACATTTTTTGCCTGTGCTCCATTGATCAAAATAACTTTTGAATACGTACTTGTTGAAAGAGCTCCCTTTAACTGAAGAACAAATACAGCATTGGCATCACCAAGGGCATTTAGGAAAAGAGTATCCGTAAATGATGTAGCTGCATTCATGATATACGTATGCGGTGTAAGAACCAGATTATGTCCAAACGATTCCGGATGCATCAACTCAATATCAGCAGGTAATGTGTTGAGGTATGTATAAACATTCCCCAAATCAGCTGCGCATGCTGCAGTAGAGCCATCAGGGATAGGATGAATAGTACCTGTTACATTCAATGCATCGAAGCCGGTAGTTAAACCAACATTTGTTCCCACATCACCTGTAACATAGGTTGTACCTGCATTTGTAATCGCACCGCTGGCAGAAAACAGTCCATAACATGATGTGGAAGCTAGGTTAGGAGCATTAGGTCCTGTAAGAACAGGACTATTGCAACCGATTGGTGTATATGCTAATATTCCATTAATAGTAACAGCTCCTGCTGTAGAAAGGGCTCTTCCTTCAAGTGTATCGTTCGTGTTCATTTCAATTGCAGCATTGTTCGCGATAACTGTTCCTCTCATTGTAGTTCCCGAAGCCATGCTTACCAAACCTTCTACTTTCCAGAATACATTACATGCCAATGCTCCATTGATCAATTTAACCTTTGAATTAGCATTTGTAGAAAGTGGTCCTGAAATTTGAAAAATGAATACAGCATTCGGATTGTTTTGTCCATTTAAAGTAAGATCAAGATTTAATGTTGATGCACCAGAAATGGAGTAAACACCTGCAATAAGAATTTGTCCGTTTCCAAGTAATGGTGCAGGGAAATAAGTAGGAACGGCACTGTTAAGTTGATTATAGGCAGCCAGCAAATCTGTTGCACATTGTGCGCTAACAAGATCATTGTCATGCATACCACCGTTTACATTTCCGAAAGTAGTGCTGGAGCCACTGTTCGTGCCTACATTTCCGGTAAGTTGAGAAAGTCCCGTGTTGCTCAGTGCTCCGACAGAAGAGAAAAGAACAAAATTTGCTGCTGTTCCCAATGTTGGTGCTTGTCCGAAATTTACATTCGGCATTAAAAACAGAATCGCTGCAGATAATGAATTAAGTAGTTTAGTTTTCATTTTATTTGGTTTTTGGTTTAAATTAATTTCTACGACAAAGATGGGTATCTAAAGACCTGTATATGTTACAGAACTTTTATAATAAGTTACATCATTCACACATTGAATTATTTTTTTTATAAAACAAAAAGTCCTCTATCCTTTTTTATTTGGATAGAGGACTTAATATTTTTTATATTATTTACCGATGAGAAACTAATTTTCCCGACTGGATTGTTTTATTGTTACTGATTATTTTGTAGAAATAAATTCCAGATGGAAGATTACTTGATTCAATAGTGGTTAATTTTTTGCTGACATTAAAATTTAAAACCATTGCTCCCAAAACGTTGTATATGATCAATTCAGCATTGTTGATACGAGATGCATCATTAATAACAATGGAGATAGAAGTATTGAAAGGGTTCGGATAAATAGTAGCAGATTCATTCGTATTTAATACGTCAGAAGAGGAAATCCCAACTGTACCACAATTTGCAGGTATTGGTGAAGCAACAGCAGTTATCGCAGTTGTGGTTATTGCACCAGTAGTTGTTAACGCTCTTCCATTAAGAGTAACTCCGGTATTTAATGCTCCTAAAGCACCATTATTACAGATTATTGTTCCATTGAAAACAGAATAATTGTTTATGCTTACTGCTCCTTCAACTTTCCAATATACATTTTTTGCTTGTGCTCCGTTAATTAAAATTACTTTCGAATAAGTGCTGGTTGAAAGTGCACCGTTTATCTGAATAACAAATACTGCATTAGCATTTCCAAGTGCATTTAAATAAAGTGTATCAGTAAATTGAGCTGCTGCGTTCATTCGGTAAGTATGTGGTGTAAGAACCAGATTTTTTCCAAACTGTGCAGGATACAATAATTCAATATCGTAAGGTATTGTGTTTATATTATTATAGGCAATCAACAGATCGGCCGCACATTGTGCTGTGGATCCATCGGGAATCGTGTGAATGGTACCTGTTACAAGTAATGGATCGAATGCTGTTGCAGAACCATTATTGCTACCTACATCACCGGTAATAGTTGTAATTCCTGAATTAGAAACAGCTCCATCAGTAGAGAATATTGCATAGCAAGCAGCAGCACCTAATGGAGGAGCTGCCGGACCCATAAGTACGGGACTTCCGCAACCAATAGGTGTGTATGCTAATATACCGTCAACAGTTACAGCACCTGCAGTAGAAAGCGCCCTTCCTTCCAATGTATCATTTGTATTCATTATAATAGCGGCATTGTTAGCAATTATAGTTCCTCTCATGGTCGTCCCTGCTGCCATGCTAACCAAGCCTTCTACTTTCCAAAATACATTGCATGCCAATGCTCCATTTATTAATTTAATTTTTGAATTAGCATTTGTTGAAAGAGGTCCTTGAATTTGAAAGATAAACACAGCATTTGAATTTCCCTGTGCATTTAAGGTAAGGTCTAGATTTAATGTGGCAGCTGCAGAAACAGAATAGACACCTGCAACAAGGATCTGCCCATTTCCAAGTAATGGAGCCGGGAAAAAAGCCGGAATCGCACTATTCAATTGATTATAGGCAATAAGTAAATCGGACGCACATTGTGCAGTTGCTCCATCTGCTTCATGCATCACTCCATTCACATTACCAAAAGCTGTACAAGAGCCATTGTTTGTACCAACATTACCTGTAAGCTGGGAAACACCAGAGTGGCTGACCGCTCCATTCGTAGAAAAAAGAACAAAATCCGCTGCAGTTCCCAAGTTAGGCGCCTGTCCGAAATTAATATTCGGTATTAAAAACAGAATAACTGCTGTTAATGTATTAAGTAGTTTAGTTTTCATTTTATTGATTTTTATTGTGAATGAATTTTCACAAAACAAAGGTGAGATCCATTAGTATAATTTTTGTTACAAAATATTTTGAAATATTTACATCATTCACACTTTTATAAAATAAAAAAATCATTCAGCAACATTGCTAAGAGCTTGTTTAAATTTTAGTAATGACTGGATTTTTAATATTTTGTCATTTCGACCATAGGGAGAAAACTCAATAAAATTAAATAAAAAAGAGATTTCCCATGCTGTCGAAAGGACATCTAAAGCATTTTGAATGAAATTTAACTGGCGTTAAATTATCTTAATAAGGAAGATTTGCTGTTTTTGAAATAAATATTTTATGATCATCCACAATAAAAATATTGATATATTTTTTTCTTGAACTTTAAAGCGCTGGCAGTATTAAAATTATTAACGGGAATAATTCTTTTAAAATTAATGGTTAAACCAATAAAATATTCCTTATAACTCAATAGCTCAACAGCTTAGCAGTTTTTAAGAATAAAAATTGTTTTAATGAATTGTTCCACTTTGTGAAATGCTTCCTGATCTTTTTGCACATAGATACAATCATATTCTTCAATTGCTTCTACCGCTACATTCAATTTTTCCTGAATACTCAACAGAATAATGTTTGCTTGTGGTTTTTCTGTCTTTATTCTCTTTATTATTTCAAGTCCATTATCTGCGGAGTCGTATTTGGAATTCAAAAAATAATCCATAATAATAATATCCGGATTACGATGGAGTTCCAGTAAACATGTTTCTCCAATTGAAAATATTTTTATTTCCCTTATTTCCGGAAAACGTATTTGTATGAATGTTTGTAATGATTTTGCATATACTTCATTGTCCTCGACAATAAAAATATTTTTTTTGATTTGGTCCATAATCTTGTAGTTATTTGAAACATATATTCATTGATATGGAGTGTTCAGATATTTGCTATTTCAGATTTGCAAATAGTTGTACAACTTAATTCCCAATGTTGACTTAAAATAAATTTCTATCTAAGAATTGTAGGATAAAATAGTTGAATTATAAACACCCCTGCAATCATCAATGCGAAACACAAACAGAATCCAATTGCTAAATTTTTATATTTTTTCGCTCCCCTCCTTGCTTCTATAATTTTAAACATATTTAATACTGAATAATTAATTTTCTTAAATTTCGTTTCGGTTTTAACAACATAATCAGAAGCGCCATGTTTAAGTGATTTTACTGCAATATCAATATGGTCATCACTTGTGAGTATGATCACATTTGTTTCAGGACTCTCCTTTTTGATCCAGTCCAAAACTTTTATTCCGTCAGCAGCATTCGGAAACTTACTATTAAGGTGATAATCAAGAATAACCAATTCCGGCATCTCTCGTACAAATCTATCCATACAACTTTCTCCTGTATCAAATAAATGGATCTTTATTGGTGCTTTTGGAAAAGTGTTTTCAATATCTGATTTTAGGGCCATTCTGAATATTTCATTGTCCTCGACAATAAAAATATTGATTTGATTTTTTGTGTCCATATTTTTTTTTGTTAGTTTATATAATAATTTATGTGTTTCTATTTTGAATAATTAATTGCAAAAATAAAACCGTGACGCTAATTCCATGGCTCAAAAACAGGCGGAATGTCACGGTTAAGAATTTCATTAATAAAATGCTCCACTTTGTTAAATGCTTCCTGATTTTTTTGGATATAAATACAATCATATTTTTTAATTGCTTCAATAGCGACATTAAATTTCTCCTGAATACTTAACACAATTATTTTTGTTTTCGGCTTCAACATTTTAATACGTTTTATTATTTCCAACCCATTATTTGCTTCCTCATATTTAGAGTTCAAAAAATAATCCATAATGATAATGCTCGGATTACGGTTTATTTCCATTAAACACATTTCTCCTATTCTAAATATTTTTATTTCTTTTACATTAGGAAAATGATTTTGAATAAAAGTTTGCAATAATTTTGCATATACTTCATTGTCTTCCACAATGAAAATAATTTTTTCATTGTGATTTATTTTTTTTAAAAGTTTCTTAAACATGATAAATTGTTTTATTATTTAAACCTAATTGATTTTTTCTTTTTAATTTCTTCAAATCTTGACGGCATATTAAATTTAAGTTTATCAATTTAAACTTAAGATTCAATTGCCTCTAATGGCCTTTAGAAGAGTTTTTTCAAGTTCGCCAATGCTATAATTTTGCTTTTGAATATAGTCATACGCGCCTGCCTTCATTGTGTCAATCGCAACTTGTGCATCGGTCTGACAAGAGAGAATGATAATAGGAATTTTCGGTTTTCTGGAATGAATTATTTTAAATGTTGCCAGCCCGTTCATTCCTTTACCCAAAAGGTGATCAAGAATAATAATGTCAGGATTATTGTCAAGTAGTTCAAGACATTCTTCACCCGTTGCAAAGGCTGTTACCTTAAAATTACCATGCTCTTTAAGAGCACTTTCAAGCATATACGTGTAAAGAAAATTATCTTCAACAATGAAAATACTTATTGCAGTTTGATGGTTCATAATAAAGGTTTAATTTAAAATACTTTATTTTCTAAAAAATAAATAAACACGATTCTTGCTGTTTAACTTTTAGTATTAAGAGCCTGTTTAAATTCTAGTAAAAGACCAAATTTTTAATGCTTTTACTATTTTGTCATTTCGACTTAATAAACTTTTCTTAATATAAACTCCGAAAGAAATCTAACTGAAATTATAATAAAAATGAGATTTCTACATACGGTCGAATTGACATATAAATCATTTTGAATGAAATTTTAAAAGGTTCTAAATATAATTAAGTTTCTCTTTTTCAATTTCTCTAATTGCTTGATTACATATCAAGTTTAGCTGCTGATTTAATTGTTTTATTTTATCGAGATCTGTGGCCTTAGCACCCAGATCTTCCATTTCCTTCAAAATGGGAATAAGTATGGAAATACTCATAATGGAAACAGAAGATTTCATGGTATGGGAATAGTTTTTTATAACTAAATAATCTGCTTTGGCAATACCATCAGTAATTGATTGCAGTTCTTCAGGAATCTGTTTGAGAAAAACATCCATTATTGCTTTCATCATATTTTTTTTTCCACCTGTCATCTCAGAAAGGTAGGTAAGGTCACACACCGGTTCTATTATTGTGTTTTTTTGAATATCCTTTTCGGATTCGCTTTTTAACATTTTATTTAGAATTAATAGTTAAGTCATACATTTTTTCAAAAAGCAGGTTTGCATTTATTGGTTTTGAAATGTAATCGTTCATCCCCAGGCTTAAGCACCTTTCTTTTTCACCAGCCATTGCATGAGCTGTCATTGCAATGATTGGAATATTATTTTTCATTTCCTTACGGATAATAGTTGCTGCTTCATAACCATTCATCACAGGCATTTCCATATCCATTAGAATTATATCAAAGCATTTGTTGAGCGAAGTCGAATCCTTATTTTCTTTCAGTTTTTCAATTCCTACACTTCCATTTTCCGCCACTTGTAATTTTAAGTTATATTCTGAAAACAAACTCATGACCAGCATTACATTCAATCGGTTATCTTCTACCAGTAGAATATTTAACTTACTGAGTTCATTCATATCATATTTTTTTTCTTGAATTTCCGGAGTGTGCAGCACTTCTAATGTTTTTTTATACGAAATACAAAAAGAAAAAACAGAACCAATATTGAGTTCACTTTTTACAGACAAAGTGCCCCCTTGTAGTTCAACTAACTGTTTTGCAATACTCAAACCAAGTCCTGTTCCTCCATATTTTCTAGTGGTATGAGATTCTGCCTGCCGAAATCGTTCAAAAATATTCTCAAGCTTTTCCGGGGGTATTCCGATACCCGTATCTTTCACTAAAAATTCCAATACTATATTTTCATTCTCCTGAATACTTGGAGGGCTCTCCTGATTATTTTTAAGAACTTTTGCATGCACTTGTACAACTCCTTTTTTTGTGAATTTAATTGCATTTCCTGTAAGGTTGATAATAATTTGAGTCAGGCGAGTTGGATCCCCAAGTAAAACATCCGGAACATCTTCATCATAGCTGAAGACTAGGTCAAGATTTTTTTCCTTAGCCTTTCCCATCATCATGACATTAAGTGATTTGAAAATTTCTTTCACACTAAAAGTCTGCTCTTCAAAAGTCATCATGCCTGCTTCGATCTTTGATATATCAAGTATGTCGTTGATAATAGTGAGTAGATTTTCTCCTGCAGATTTTATCGTCCTCACATATTCCTTCTCCTTATCTTCCAGTTTTGCTTTGGATAATAAATCCGAAAAACCAATAATGGCATTCATTGGTGTACGAATCTCGTGACTCATATTAGCAAGAAATGCTTCTTTTAATTTTGTTGATTCTTCAGCTTTTTCCTTTGCTTCACTATAATCTTCAAGGATATTAAGAACGGCACGTTGGGTATTTTCCAAATGCATTTTTTCCTCACTGTAATCATCCAGGATATTCAATAAAGCCCGCTGGCTGTCTTCCGAATGATATTTCTCTTCCGAGTAATCTTCTAAAATATTTAGTAGTGCTATTTCGGTATTCTGTAAATCAATTTTTTCTTCAGAAATAAACTCCTCATTTCTAACCTGAACTTTTTTAATTTCCTTAGGCTTGTTATTCATATTGTTATTTTGTGAAGAAGACGTTTGCATTTTTAAAAATTTAAAATAATTTTATAAATTAAAATAATAAGACGCTGTTTAAGTTTTAGTAAATATTCTATTATCAAGGTTGTATTTACTTTGTCCTTTCAGGTCTTTCGAATTTGTTCAGGATAACCTAGAAGAAATCACAATAAAATTTCTTTAAAAACTAGATTTCTTTGCGGTCGAAATGACCTAAAAACATTTTTAGTGAATTTTACTTTTTAATTCTTCTATTTCTTTTTTCAGCTCTATCATTTTTAGTTCCCGTCCTACCGTTAATTTTCTGAATCTTTCCAATTCCTCTATTCTCATTAACTCTTTTTCTCTGCCTGCAATTTCTCTTTCTGCTAATTGTTTTTGTTCTGTAATATCTCTTGCCACTACAACTGCACCCAACACATTTCCTCTATCGTCTTTATAAACCGACCCATTAAATAATACATCGGTTAGTTTACTATCCTTATGACGAAGCGTAAGTGGTGAATCGGCAACCGATCCTTTTGCATATACTTCCTGATAAACTTCACGCGCCTTTTGCGGTTCTGTGAAATAATCAAAGAAATCGCAGCCAATCAGTTTTTCACGTTCTATTCCTGTAATATTTACTGTTGCTTCATTCATGTCGGTGATCTTACCTTCGGTATTTATAGTAAACAATGGGTCAAGACTAGCTTCAATAAGACTTAGAGAATATTTTGAAAGTAATTTTTGGGCAGTAACATCCCTGGCAACAATAACTACACCGAGTACATTTCCTCTGTCATCTTTGTAAACCGATCCATTGAATAATACATCGGTAAGTTTGCCATCTTTATGACGAAGCGTAAGTGGAGAATCGGCAACAGATCCTTTTGCGAATACTTCCTGATAAACTTCACGCGCCTTTTGTGGCTCTGTAAAATAATTGAAGAAGTCGGAACCGATTAATTTTTCACGTTCCATTCCGGTAATGTTCACCAATGCCTCATTCATATCTGTTATCTTACCTTCTGTACTGATGGTAACCAATGGGTCAAGGCTAGCTTCAATAAGACTAAGTGAATATTGAGATGCTAATTTTGCAGAATAACTGAATGCCTCCAATTCTTTATTAGCAATTTCCCGTTTTTCTTTTTCTTTGTTTTGAAAGTCGAGTTCTATATCCGCAATAACTAATTCTGCAGCGCGTTTTTCTTTCTCACCGGTTTGAAATACAAGTTCTTTATTTGCAATAAATAACTCGGCTGCCCGTTTTTCTTTTTCATCATTTTGAAAAGCAAGTTCTTCGTTAGCAATAATTAACTCGGCCGCACGTTTTTCTTTCACTTCGTTTTGAAAAGCAAGTTCTTTGTTGGCAATGACTAATTCAGCGGCACGTTTTTCTTTTTCATCATTTTGAAAAGCAAGTTCTTTGTTGGCAATGACTAACTCTGCTGCACGTTTTTCTTTTTCATCATTTTGAAAAGCAAGTTCTTTGTTGGCAATGATTAATTCTGCAGCCCGTTTTTCTTTCTCATCGTTTTGAAAGACAAGTTCTTTATTTGCAATAATTAACTCTGCAGCGCGTTTTTCTTTCTCTTCGTTTTGAAAGGCAAGTTCTTTATTGGCAATGATTAATTCGGCAGCTCGTTTTTCTTTTTCTTCATTTTGGAAGGCTAGTTCTTTATTGGCAACAATTAATTCTTCTGCGCGCTTTTCTTTCTCTGCTGCCCTGTTTTCCTTTAATTCGTTTTGAAAGGCAAGTTCTTTGTTGGCAATGATTAACTCTGCTGCCCGTTTTTCTTTCTCATCATTTTGAAAAGCAAGTTCTTTGTTGGCAATGTCTAACTCTGCGGCACGTTTTTCTTTTTCATTATTTTGAAAGAGTAGTTCTTTATTAGCAATACTTAACTCGGCTGCTCTTTTTTCTTTCTCATCATTTTGAAAGGCAAGTTCTTTGTTGGCAATTCTTAATTCTATTGCCCATTTTTGCTCGGCTACATCTCTGGCAACTATCACAACACCCAAAACATTACTTTTATCATCTTTATAAACCGATCCATTAAATAAAACATCGGTAAGCTTACCATCTTTATGACGAATTGTAAGTGGGGAGTCGGCAACAGATCCTTTGGCAAATACTTCCAGATAAACTTCACGCGCCTTTTGTAACTCAGTAAAATAATCAAAGAAGTCGGTTCCCGTAAGTTTTTCGCGAGTGATACCTGTAATATTTGCTAATGCCTCATTCATATCCGTAATCTTTCCATCTGTATTGATGGTAACCAATGGGTCTAAGCTTGCTTCAATCAAACTACGGGCGTAATCAGATGACTGCTTCTGCGTAGAACCATTAATTGAAATCATACCATTTAGAATCTTTGCCGGCTTTTTGTTTTTTTGATTTTTCATTTTTAATATTTTGCATCTTGGTTTTGAAGATTTTTTACAAATCTCTTAATGGACCCAAATTTCCTTTAGGCTTTCTATTTATTCAGGTTATTAGATTGTTCCACTATATATTTATTTAACATCGAATCAAGCGTATCAAAATATGCCTTTAAATTTTTGAGGGCTATTCCGGGATCTTTTTCATCAGGAATAGTCACCTTCATTTCATCTATATATTTATACATTTCGGGATACTTTTCCAGAATCAACATGGTAATTTTCAGAATTCTGGAATTAAATTCTTTTTCCAAACTGTTTTTCAAAATGTTTTGTATGCGAATAAGAGCTGTTTCGCTTTTTACCACATATTCATAGGCTCCGTATGTAATACAGTCAATGGCTATTTGAAGTTTATCTTCAGCAGATAGCATGATGACAATTATTCCAGAATTAATTTTCTTTATTTTTTTAAGAACGTCAAAACCATTCATTGCATTTTTAGAATCGGTATTTAAGTGATAATCCAATATTACTATATCAGCGGCTGTCTCAGGATTTTGTTCAATTTTTTTAAAACAATCCTCACCGGTTAAAAATGTTTCAATTTGTATTTCTGATTTGAAACATTCACCTAAGGAAAGCGCTAATGTTTTTAGAAACACTTCATTATCTTCTACTAAAAAAACGGAAATATTATCTTGTGGTCTCATGTTTATTTTTGTTTTAGTTAAATTATCAAACTCTTTTAGTGACATTATAAAGGTGCGGACCTTTAAACTTGAATGTGTTACACAATCTTTTTTAATACTTACAAGATTCACACATATTATTTCGGTGCTACCCGATTTTATATGGTTAACAGGTATATATTTTTATTTAAGACTTGTTAAAATTTTATCTGGATAAAATAACGAATAGCATAAATGCTCCTTGTCAATTCATAACGAAAAGAGAACGCATAGAGAATGGAGGCGAAAACAATTTTTCATTGCACTTTTCCGATTCGCTTTTTATTTTTTTACAACGTTTTAAGGACCAGGTCATAGATTTTTTCAAAAAGCAGATTTGCATTTATTGGTTTTGAAATATAATCGTTCATTCCAAAACTCAAACACTTTTCTCTTTCGCCAGCCATAGCATTAGCAGTCATTGCTATGATCGGAATATTATTTTTGAGCTCCTTTCGGATAATGGTCGTTGCTTCATACCCATTCATATTGGGCATTTCCATATCCATAAGAATAATGTCAAAACATTTGCTGACTAAAGTCGAACCATTATTTTCTTTGAGTTTTTCAATACAATCAGCACCATTCTCTGCAGTTTGTAATTTCAAATTATTTTCAGAAAACAAACTCGAGATGAGCAATATATTCAGCTGATTGTCCTCTACCAATAATATTTTTAATTTGCTCAAACTTTTCATATCATATTTCTTTTCAATCTTTTCATCTCTCAGCAGAGCCTGTGCTGATTTTTTGTAAGGAATGTAAAAAGTAAATATTGAACCAACTTTTAATTCGCTTTCCACAGACAAAGTTCCACCCTGTAGTTCAACTAACTGTTTTGCGATACTCAATCCAAGTCCTGTACCGCCAAATTTTCTTGTGGTGTGAGAATCAGCCTGCTGGAATCTCTCAAAAATATCCTCTAGTTTATCCCGGGCAATTCCTATGCCGGTATCACTTACTGAAAATTCTATTAATTTAATTTCCTGCCCGGCTACGCGCTTTGCGTCTGAAAGTATCTTTTCGGTGGTGGTTGACCGGATGTTATTTTCAATTTTAAGAACTTTAGCATGTACCTTCACACTTCCATTTTGTGTGAACTTAATTGCATTGCCGGTAAGATTGATAAGTATTTGAGTAAGGCGCGTGTGGTCGCCAAGCAAAACATCCGGAACATCTTCGTCACAATTGAAAATTAATCCAATATTTTTTTCTTTTGCCCGTTCCATCAACATGATGTTGAGCGATTTAAAAGTTTCTTTAACGCTGAAATTATTTTCTTCAAAAGTCATCATCCCCGCTTCTATCTTAGATATGTCGAGGATATCATTAATAATGGTTAACAGATTTTCTCCTGCCGATTTTATGCTTGTTACATATTCATTTTCCTGGGCTCCCAATTGTTTTTTAGATAATATATCCGAAAAACCAATTATAGCATTCATTGGTGTTCGAATTTCATGGCTCATATTGGCCAGAAAAGCTTCTTTTAATTTAGTCGATTCCTCTGCTTTTTGTGTTGCTTGTTCTGCATAACTTTTTGCTTCAATCAATGCATTTTCAAATCTTTTTTGATCTGTAATGTCTCGGGCAACAACAACTACACCCAGCACATTTCCTTTATCATCTCTGTAAACCGAACCGTTCATTAATACATCTGTTAACTTACCATCTTTTATGGTTAGCGGATAATCTGCCACAAACCCCTTAGCAAAAACCTCTTGATAACCTTCCTTTGCTTTAACAGGTTCAGTAAAATAATCGAAAAAATCGGTTCCAATTAATTTTTCACGCGAGGATTCTGTTACTTTTATAGATGCATTATTCATGTCAGTAATTTTCCCTCCCGGACTAATTGTAAACAGTGGATCAAGACTTGCTTCTATAAGGCTTCGGGCATATTGAGAAGATAATTTTTCTGCTTCCCCTTTTGCCAAAAACAGTTGTTCTTTAAAGTGTCTTGCTCTAAGAATATCCCTATATATAAAATACGAAAATAATAGTGCCAGAATTAATCCGAAGATGGTAAGCCAGTTACTGATAAAACTGATTTTGGCGTTCGCAACTTCGCTTGCCAAGTGAATTCTACTGATTCCTTCAATTAATTCTTTTTCTTCCATCTTGTTCAAAATGGAAAAAATAGTATTCGTAATTATATATTCTCTTTGAGTAATTGCCATTTCTTCAGACAATTGTTTATCAACTTTAATTTTTTCTTCCTGTTGCGTTTTGGAAATAATTTCACTTAAATTCTCATGAACTGAGTCGGATGAGGCAATTGGCAAAACCAACTCTGGTGAATTTTCAGCCGGTTTAGTGGAGGAAAATAATTTAGATAAAAAAGATTTTTTAGGTGTTTCCGCTTTTTGTTCGTGATTGTTTTCCGTTATAGATTTTTTCTTTTTTATTTTTTGAAGCAGTTGCAAAAGCACATCCGCTGAACTTTCTCCTGTTTTTAATTCGATATATTTATTGAACAAATCAACCCTGGCAATTATAAGCTCTCTCAATGTGTCAATTTGTGTTGAGAAATTTTGATTATTAGTTGCCCCATTTTTATCAATAATTTCACTTTTGTCGGATACTAATTGCAAAGTATCTAACCGTGTGTTTATGTAGTTGATATAGTTTTCATAACTGAGTAAATAAGCGGTATCACCTCTTATCGTATAAGCTTTTACATTTTCTTCTGCACCGTAAAGACTTGTGGATATTTCTTTCAACTTGCTGAGTTTTATATTCGGCTCGAGTATAGCAGCAACTGTGTCGGATAATTGAGAAAGTTTTTTGTGTGTTATATTTATGGCAATGAAAAACAAAACAGCAATTATTCCAAACCCAAGCACTACTTTAAAAATTATTTTTCGAAGATTTTTAAGGTTAATTTCATCAGGACTTAATTGTTTTTTAAAAATATTTTTCAATTTTCTCATTTATGGAATT
>Ga0156174_1066_pt1 | contig 58449 bp, 53 predicted proteins | sample RifCSPlowO2_12_FD_107827 | JGI IMG/M metagenome (GOLD analysis project Ga0156174, IMG submission 107827) | Bacteroidetes bacterium RIFCSPLOWO2_12_FULL_35_15
ATATTAGATTATAGGTTGTTTTACCAACTATTTTTTGCTATTATACCTTTTTATTTCATTTCCAAGAAGATCAATTATTTTAATTGTTAAGTCGATTTGTTCTTCGTTAAAACTAAGAGTTGTTTCATTACTGAAGGGATTAGGGTAAATACGAATCCCTATATTCGATTCAAATTCAGGAATACCGATCGTTGAGAAAGTGGTATCAGTTTTTGCCAGAAACATATGAGACTGGCTATATATAGAGTTTGTCAGTATAGTAGGTCCGAAGTTAATGGTTGGACTTAAAAAATGCCCGGCAACGTATATATCCTTACCATATTTTGCAACTGAATTAATAACATCAATATTACTGCTTCCATTGCCTTTTGCCCAAATAACATTTCCATTAAAATTATATTTTGTAAGGAACATATCTTCCATACCTGCATAATAAATAGTGGTTGATCCAAAGGTAATTAGAATACTACTAAATCCACCTCCCAAATAAACTCCTGAGGAGTCAACAAAAATACTTCTTGCCTCATCAGTCCCATACCCTCCTTCTCGTTTTTTCCAAACCTCCATGCCAAGCGGATTATATTTTACAATGAAAATATCATAGGACGGCTGCAAATTATTAATATTGGCTAAGTTGCCTGTTGCGAAAGCAACAGTTGGACTAGCAAATATACCACCCACATATACTCCTGAGGAGTCTGCAGTAAGGCATGTTGCATAATCATAATTAGTCCCACCTGCAGTTCTTATCCAAATCTCATTACCATTTTTATCATATTTTAAAATGAAGATGTCTTCATCCCCATGACAAACCACTGTTGTTGAAGCAAAGCTAAAATCAATGTCTGAATTATCGTAACCTCCTATAACATATAAGCCTGTATAATCTAAGGAAATACCATTTGGAAATTCGGAACAACTTCCACCTGTATTCTTGGCCCATATAACATTTCCATTTTTATTATATTTTACAACAAAAATATCTTTAGCTCCAATACAAATTAGTGGATTAGTTTTAGGCGTCAATGTGGTTGTATCAAAAATAATTGAGGAGGGACCAAAGATTCCTGTTACATATATTCCTGATGTATCAGCCGAAACGGAATTAGCTGTCTCATTGCTGAAACCTCCTGCAGTCTTAGCCCATAAAACATTCCCGCTCGTATCATATTTACTAATGAACATATCTTGGGATGAGTAAGAAGGAAGACTGTCCGTTGGCAAGATGAGCGTATCGAATCGAATAAATTTGCTTGAATAATATCCAACAATATAAATACCTGAGGAATCTGCAGCGATTGATGACACTCTGTCATTATCGCTCCCTCCTGCACTCTTTGCCCAAATGACATTTCCACTACTATTGTATTTTATAATGAACATATCTGAAGTGCCATCAACGGTATCATTATTCAACGTATATATACCAAAAGTTATTGAAGCATCAAAGAAGTTTCCGGTTACATATATATTTCCGTAGGGATCTGTAATGACGGACTGTGCTGTGCTGCTTCCACTGGTATTCTGCTGTTTTGCCCACTGCCAATTAGGTGGCTGTGCAGACGAATTTAAAGCGAAAAAGAAAAGAAATAAATGAATGCTGTAACAAAAGAAAATTGTTTTTTGTTTTCTTAAACTAAGGCAGAAATTCAAAATAGTAAACATTTGCTTCTGGGATAAGGTAAATAGGGGATATTCAAATATAGTTCTTTTTTGTTTCACCTCTATTTATTTCAAAGGTATTTGCAACTATGTTGCTCTTCTATTAATCCTAAAGTTACCTACAAACACCCCGTTCTACCACCATCCACTGGAACATTAATTCCGGTAATATAAGAAGCTGCTGGTGAAGCTAAAAAGGCAACTGCATTCGCGATCTCTGATGGTTCAGCAAAACGACCTAATGGAATTTCGCTTTCCATTTCATTTTTAATTTCGTTCAACGATTCTCCTGTGTTTTTTGATTTGTTTTCGATGATGCTGGTTAATCGTCCGGTAAGTGTTGCTCCCGGAAGAACATTGTTTACAGTTATTCCAAAGGATGCTACTTCATTCGATAATGTTTTACTCCAGTTGGCAACGGCAGCACGGATGGTGTTTGATACACCTAAATTTTTCAAAGGCATTTTCACAGAAGTGCTGATAATATTGATAACACGACCGTATTTTTCTTTTTTCATTCCTTCAATCAAAGCTTGAACTAAGATGTGGTTACATACCAAATGATTATTAAAAGCTTGCAAAAATTCTTCCACTCTCGCATTTTGAATAAGTCCGCTTGGCGGTCCACCAGTGTTGTTTACCAAAATATGAATGGCGCCATTTGTAGCTACAAAATTTTCTACTTTTTCTTTTAACTTATCCGGGGTTTGAAAATCAACAGCTAAAAAATCATGTTGCTGACCTTTGGAAGAATCTAATTCCTTTAAGGTTTGTTTCAATGATTCTTCGTTGCGGGCAACTAAAACAATATTTGCACCAAGCAACGCTAATTCAATGGCAGAAGCTTTTCCGATGCCTTGTGTGCTACCGCAAACAAGTGCGGTTTTTCCTGATAGATCTAAATTCATTTTGCAAAGATAAGATTATGGACACGCAATAACTTAATCGCAAATCCAGTTTAAATAATTTTTCGGTGTAATCAATTCAAATTTGCTATCCGGGTAGGCTTGTTGCCATGCGCCAGGAGCTTTTATCTGTTTTTTTTCATTCCATTTTATTTCATAAGCAAATAATTTTCCGTTGCCATCTTCTATCCAGTCAATTTCTTGTTGTTGATGTGTTCTCCAAAAATAATTATTTACAAGTATTCCTTTGTATTGCTGATATTTTATACGCTCGGCAATAACATAATTTTCCCATAATTCACCAACATCGTTTCGTAAATTGATACTATTAAAATTCGCTATGAGTGTGTTACGAATGCCAATATCACAGAAATACCATTTACTGCTTTTAGTAATTTCATTTCTTAAATTCCTACTGAACCCTTGAAGCTTGAATACAACAAAAGTTTTAGCTAACAAATCCAAATAACGCTCTACAGTATTTTTACTCATTCCCAATTGTCGTCCAAGTTCTTCCATTGACACTTCTTTGCCAATCTGAAATGCAATTAAACGCAATAAATCAACGAGTTTAGAAGCATTTTTCACACCTTCAAATGCCAATATATCTTTGAATAAATAGTCGTTTACCAGTTCTTTCAAATAATTCACTTTATCTGTATCGCTTTTGTATTGCAACAATTCTGGATATGCGCCAAATAACAACCTTTCTTCTAAACGAGATTTAGTTTGGATTAGCGTTTCTGTTTGCGAAAATTCCATCTGAGCCAACGGGTATAATAAAAAAGTTGTTTTTCTTCCTGTTAAAGGCTCTCCCAGTTTGGTTTTTAAATCAAACATGGAAGACCCGGTTACAATTATTTTTATTCCCTTTATCTCATCAACCATCAATTTTAAGATGTTTCCAATATCCGGAACGTTTTGAGCTTCATCAATAAACAGAATGGTTTTGGTGCCGATTAAGCGTTTATAATTTTCGACAGTACGGTTTTTTAAAATCTCTATCGTTGAAAAATCCTCGCCATTTATCTCTAAAACGTCCTTTTTAAAATTAAGTAATACTTTTTTTATGAAGGATGTTTTTCCAATCCTCCTGGCACCAAGCAAAACAAGTACTTTGTTTGGTTTTAATTTTTTCAGAAAGGATTTTTCAATAGCTCTCGAAATGTACATTTTGTTTGATTTTTACACAAATATAAAAAAAATTCCGTCAGTTGACTGACGGAATTCATGTAAATTCCGTCAGTTGACTGACGGAATTTGAAAACGGGTTTTACCCAAATAACAATCGAAACACTTCTTCAATCTTCCCAACCATGGTAATCTTAATGTGATAATTTTTTAGTTCCAGTCCTTTTTTGTTGTATTTCGAAATAAAAATATGCTCAAAGCCCAATTTTTCAGCTTCTGAAATGCGTTGATCGATGCGGTTTACAGGACGGATCTCTCCGCTTAATCCAACTTCCCCTGCAAAACAAACTTTGGGTGAAATGGGCATATCCTCATTGCTTGAAAGTACTGCACAAACCAAAGCCAGATCAATTCCCGGATCTTCCACTTTTATTCCGCCTGCAATATTTAAAAACACATCTTTTATTCCTAATCTGAATCCGCAACGTTTTTCCAAAACGGCCAACAACATGGATAATCTTCGAAGATCAAAACCTGTTGAGGAGCGTTGAGGTGTACCATAAGCAGCGCTACTAACTAATGCTTGTGTTTCAATTAACATCGGTCTCAAACCTTCCATGGTTGCAGCAATTGCAACACCGCTTACTAACTCTTCACGTGCTGTAATTAATATTTCGGAAGGATTGCTTACTTCGCGCAAGCCACTTCCCTGCATTTCGTAAATACCTAATTCGTTGGTGGAGCCGAAACGGTTTTTTGTGGTTCGCAACAAACGATATACGTGATTTCTGTCGCCTTCAAATTGCAGAACAGTATCTACCATGTGCTCCAAAACCTTTGGTCCTGCAAGGCTTCCATCTTTTGTGATATGTCCGATCAAAAAAACAGCGGTACCACTTTCTTTTGCATAACGCATCAATTCTGATGTACATTCACGAATTTGAGAAACGCTTCCGGGTGATGATTCGATATGAGCCGAATGTAATGTTTGTATTGAATCAACGATCAATAAATTCGGTTCCAGAATTTCAATTTGCTTGAAAATATTTTGGGTGGAGGTCTCCGTTAAAATATAACAATTTGGATTGTTCATGCCAATTCGTTCGGCACGCATCCGTATTTGTTGTTCACTCTCTTCACCTGAAACATAAAGTACTTTCAGGTTTTTCATATTGAGGGCAACCTGCAACATCAATGTTGATTTTCCTATACCCGGTTCCCCACCAAACAATATTAATGATCCCGGAACTAAGCCGCCACCAAGTACTCTGGAGAGTTCAGAGTCGTAAACAGAAATACGGTGTTGCTCCGATAAACTTATTTCACTTATCAATTGCGGTTTCGAGGCGCGTTGGGTACTTGTACTGGCAATGCCAGGCGTTTTTGCATCATCACCTTTTGAAACAACTTCTTCAACGTAAGTATTCCATTCATTACAAGAAGGACATTTACCGATCCATTTGCCGGATTGTGCGCCACAGTTCTGACAGAAAAATGTTGTTCGTGTTTTAGCCATTATTTTCAGTAGACAATTTTAAAAAGTAGACAATAGACAAAAAAAAGAGAATAGACAAGTTGAAAAAATAGACAAATAAAAAAATTCACTCTTTGTATTCTTTGTTTTTTCTTGTTTACAATCTACTCTTTTATTTTAATTGCGATTATATTTTGTTGGATTTTCCATCATGTGATTTAATAACCTTCCTATTTCAGAAGATTTTTCATTAAAATTATTTTGTGTTACCTGATCAATATATCCACATTCAAAAGCGAAATCGATCCAAACACTTGTTTCACTATTTTCCATATCAGCATCAATGTTTTACTAATAAAATGAGCTTCATATCTTCTTTTTCTGTATCCTTCACCTATTGAAGAACAAACAGAACGGGAAGCCCTTCTAATTTGGCTTGTCAACCCATATTTTTCATCGCTAGGAAATTTTTTTGTTGCTTCGAAAATTTCCATTGACAAACCAAATGCTTTTTTGTAAACAGTTAGATCCTTAAATTTAAATGAGGAGTTTTTATTTTCACTCATGTGTTCTCCTTTTTTTTATAATTTGTCTATTGCTTACTGCCTTCTTGTCTACTTATTGAAATTCTTAATCTTTTCTTCGATTAGCGTTGTAGAAAATCCTTCCAGAAATTCGATCGTCTTTACTTCGCCACCATTGGCTTTTACAACATCAGAACCAACAATATATTTTTTGCTTAGCGGGTTAGTTTCACTCGAATCGTAATCAGCACCCTTTACCAACACATCTGGCTTTAAGAAATTGATCAGCTCAAATGGCGTTTCTTCATCAAAAATAATTACTGCGCTTACAAAATGTAAGGATGCAAGTACCATTGCACGTGTTTGTTCATCCTGTAATGGTCGTGAATTCCCTTTTTCTAAACGTTTTACAGAAGCATCACTGTTTACTGCAATAATCAATTCGTTTCCCAGATCACTTGCTTTAGCAAGATAATCAATGTGTCCGCGATGAAGAATATCAAAACACCCGTTTGTGAACACAACTTTTTTTTCAAAAAAGCGCCACATTCGAACAGTATTATTCAACACCTCCTTGCTGTAAGTTTTATTTTCTACAACAGTTAAGGCTTTTATTTTTTGTGTGAATGGAATCATTATGAGATAATAAGTTACAATGTAAAATTAGAATAATTATACGATTGTTTTCTCCTCTTTATTCAATAGAGCTAAAAGTATCAAAGATATGAGACCTAATGAAAGAATAAGTAAAAACTGAGAGGTCCAAACTGACCAGGCGAAAGCATTTGAGGCAGTGTCAGATATCAAATAAACAGTTGTGAGTATTTGTATAACAATGATCTGATAAGCACCGGTGCCTCCGGGAACAGTAATTACACCAATGCTTCCGAACACTACAATAACCACTGCAACCATAAACGGAAGTTGAGCTGTTTCGGTAAAAGCAAAAAAGCAAACATACACCTGCAAAATATACATCATCCAAATGAGAAGGGTGTGCAGGATAAATAAAAATGGTTTATCAACATTCTTAATGCTTTTTAAGCCATCCCATAAACCGTAAATAAATCCAAGAACTTTTGCAGAAAAGAGTGATTTAATTTTTTTTCGGAAATAATAAAAAACGGCCACAGAAATTAGTAAGGTAATACATGCAATAATTACAAAAGCTTGTTTTTGCATGAAAGCATGAAATTTTTGGGAAAGAGGAGTGAAAATAAAATAGTTTGCAATGCCTGATATCCGCTCGAATTCTAAGCCAAGCGTTGCAAAAAATAATAGCACTAAACAAATAAAATCCAATGCCCGTTCGGCAATCACGGTTCCGAATCCTTCTGTGAATGGTACTTTTTCATACTTGGTTAATATTCCGCATCGTGAAACTTCCCCTAAACGAGGCAAGGCGAAATTCGCCAGGTAGCCTACCATTACTGCAAAAAAAGTATTTGAAGTTTTTGGGCGATGCCCTAAAGGTTTTAATAAAAGTTTCCAACGGATGGCACGAAAATAATGACTCAAGCCGCTAACAATAAGGGAAGCAAAAAGCCAGAAGTAATTAGCCTGCTTTATTGCAACAATAATATCATTGATCTCTTTTTCTGATTTATTACGTAGAGCAAGCCAGATCAATAAAATCCCGATACTCAAAAAGAAAAAGAATTTCAGAACATTGGTTGCTTGTTTTTTCAAAATTAGCGGAGTTTATTTGTTAAACTATCCGGGAAAACAACCTTTGGTTGGTGTTTTTTTGCCAATTCGAAATCCATCATGGCATACGAAACAATAATTACCTGATGTCCCACCTTTACTTTCATGGAAGCAGGACCATTTAAACAAATTACACCTGAACCTCGCTCCCCTTTTATAACATAGGTTGTAAAGCGTTCGCCATTGTTGTAATTGAAGATATCTACCTTTTCGTTTTCAATAAAACTGACAGCATCCATAAGGTCCTCGTCAATAGTTACGCTTCCGATATAATCCAGGTCGGCTTCGGTAACGCTTACACGATGTATTTTTGATTTTAAAACTTCTATTTGCATGATGGATGCAAAACTAAATAAATTAACTGAAAACCTGAAAAAATTTCTTTGATCAAAAAACCAGAAGTTAATCAAATGAGAAAAGCATTGGAAATCACTTTTTTTATAAGAATTTCCAATACTTCGCTGAATTTTTAATACTACCACAAATAGTGTTAGATAAATAGCAAATGAGTGCCTTCTTCATTTGCTCTGCCATAAAAATCTCCAATGGTTAAAATACCATCGAGGTCATCTATCAGGTCGGTTTCTTTTAAATGGAACATTTCTACAGCTAATTTGCAAGCCCAGAGGCTTACTCCTGAATCTTTTAATATTTCAAGAAATTCGCCAACAGGGGGCATATTTAATTTTTCCATTTCTTTTTTCATCATGTTTGTGGCAAATGCTTCCATTCCCGGCAATGCACCTAACATGGTAGGCATATGCATAGCAGGATTTCCAACGGTTGCTACATGCAGTTTTTCCAGTTTTTTCTTCTGGATGGCTTCCAGTCCAAAGAATGTAAAAAAGATTTCCGCTTCAATACCTTCCATTCTTGCGCCATTTGCCATTATAAAAGCAGCATACACGTTTTCTAAAGTAGCTTTAGAAAGTATGAATAGCATTTTTTTAACCTTGGTTTCACTCATGATTTCTAGTTATTAAATTTTTAAATACAACTTTTTGGTTTGGGAATGCCCGCAATTTTACTTGCCTTTTTTAAGGGGCCACCCGGGAATAATTCATAAAACTCTTTAATGTTTAATGTCCCACTGTTTTTTATTCCTCTGATTGAAAGTGGCGAATCATTTTTATATTCATTTTGAATCCATTCAATCGCTTTCCAGTGACGATCTATTAATTCTACTTTTTCTTCTACGGCAATAGCATTTGCAATGTCTTTATCCCATTGTGCAAATTGTAAAAGATAACCTTCTTCGTTTACCTCTACCGTTTTTTCAGCTAACATCTTTTTCATGATTTCTAGTTTTTTGGTTTAAATTTTTAATTTGTTATGTATTTACCTTTTTTTGTCATTTTTGCTGTCACAAAAGGAATTGAAATGCCTTTTATCAGCATGTTCCAATAGATCCATCGGAATGCAAGTTTACCCAGATGATTGAGTTTGCTTTCCTTCAAAAGACTTAAAGGGCCAACAACCGGGAATGGGAAATTACCTCTTACAGGTTCTTGTTCATAATTAAAATCTATTAATAAAGCTTTGCCATTCCCTGTTTCAATAAAACAGTTGGCATGGCCATCAAATTCTTCTTTTAATTCCTTGCCCTTGATATAATTTTGGATGTTTTCTGTCAGCACCTCTGCTTCAAAATGTGCTACTGAACCAGCTTTTGAAGCCGGAATGTTAGATGCATCTCCAATAACAAAAATGTTTTCATTTGCCAGAGATTGCAGTGTTGCTTTGTTGGTAGGAATAAAATTTAAAGCATCTCCCATTCCTGAACGCTTAATTAAATCATCACCCATGTTGGTTGGCGTGGTTACCAATAGGTCGTAATCTACCGCAATATCGCCATAATCAATAATTTTATTGTTCTCGTAATCTACCCTGTCTATATTAAAATCAATTAGCTCTTTTATTCCTTTTTCTTCTAATAAATAATGCAAGGCAGCGGTTGCTTTTGGTTTTGTAAAAGCTCCTGAAAGTGGCGTTACATAAGTGATTTCCACGTTGTCCCTCATTCCTTTTTTTCTGAAATAGGTATCTGCTAAAAATGCAAATTCAAGTGGTGCAACCGGACATTTAATAGGCATTTCGGTAATGTGGATAACCAGTTTCCCTCCTTTCCAGGAACGAAGCTTGTTTCTTAATGCCAGTGCACCTTCATAAGTGTAAAAATCAAAAATATTTTTGTGCCATTTGGGGCCTTTCATTCCTTCTGTTTCCTGAGGAGCAATTTTTGAACCTGTTGCAACTATTAGGACATCGTATGATAGTGTTTCATTTTCTAATTGTACTTTATTTTCTTCAGGAACAATTTTTTCAATTCTTTTTTGAATATAGGTTACTCCTTTGGGGATAAATTTTTTGCCTTCTTTTTTTACATCCTTCTCTTTGTATATATCAAAAGGCAAGAATAAAAAGCCGGGTTGGTAATAATGTGTTTTGTATTGATCCACTATAGTGATCTTCCATTCATTTTTAGGCAATTTTGAAACTAAGTGGTTTGCCATCATTGTTCCGGAAGTTCCCGCTCCAAGTATTATTAAGTTTTTCATGATTTCGAGTTTTTACTTTAAAAATTAATTGTAATAGTTTGACAGGACAAAATTAGATCGTGCAAAATACCCCTTGTGTAACAATAGTTACATAGCGATGAATATCATGCGTGTATTACGACACAGGGTTTGGTGTCAAAAGACAAGATGCGTTTTGCGAAAAGAAATACGAGAAAAAAATTGGAATTTTAGAAGTAGAAACTTTGGGTATAAAAATTATGTTAAGCTTTTTATCATTTCAATATGTGGAATATTATCTTCCAGATATTCTTCGCTAATTTGAGAAAAGCCAAAACTTTCGTAGAATTTTTTCAGATATAATTGTGCTCCGATATGAATGGGAACAGTTCCATGTTTTTGATGGATCACTTCAATTGCTTTTTTCATTAATGCCTGTCCGGCACCCGTTCCACGAACTTTTGGTGATGAAACAACTCTTCCGATAGATACTTCATTAAAAGATATTCCTGCCGGAACAATTCGGGCATATGCAATTAAATTGCCCTTCTCATCAAATCCCATTAAATGAAATGATCTCAGGTCTTTTCCATCGGCATCCTGATAGGGGCAGTTTTGCTCCACTACAAATACTTCCATTCGTAAACTCAGGATGTTGTATAGCTCTGTATTAGAGAGTTCTTCAAAACTTTTTAATTCCCAGGAACAAGTCATTTCTTTACTTTTAATAATCATGCAATATTTATTTTATCATTTTTATCAAAACCTTTTTCTCCATCCAATCATATAATATCACTCCCATAGTGGCACCAAAGGTGTTTGCAATGAAATCAAAAACATCAGCACCGCGATCAACAAATAATGTTCCTTGCATTATTTCAAGTGAGCCGCCATAAACAATACAAATTAAAAGGGCAATAAATTTTGCAAGTTTTTTTAATTGTGGAAAATTTGATTGTAGTATAAACCCTCTAACTGTCAATAATACCAAAACGAAGAAAATTCCGGCATGAACAAATTTGTCAAAACTTAAAAGTTCTAAAAAAGAAATATGCGGAATATCCTTTCCTGGAATTCCGCATAAAATTAATATGAGCAATGCCCAAAGCATTGCCCATTTAGTGTGTTTAAAAAACATGATGTTGCTTTATTGTTACTCTCCGATTAATTGTTGTTTTACAATTTAGCAATAAAACAATTCAGCATCCCGATAGCTAATCGTGATTAATGACCGATCAGTGTTTTGTAGTCAGCAACGCTTAATAAATTATTTACTTCAGATGCATCTTTCATTTCCACTTTTATCATCCAACCTTGTCCGTAAGGATCTTTATTCACTGACTCAGGGTTTGTTTGCAAGCCGGGATTAACTTCCAATACTTTTCCTGAAACAGGCATAAAAAGATCAGAAACAGTTTTTACTGCTTCCACTGTTCCGAAAATTTGCTCGTGAGCTAATTCTTCACCTTCGGTTTCAATTTCTACGTAAACAATATCACCCAATTCGCCTTGAGCGAAGTCAGTAATTCCAATGTATGCAACATTGCCTTCCACACGAATCCATTCGTGATCTTTAGTGTACTTTAAGTTTTCAGGAAAATTCATAATTTGATTTTTTAATTAGTAATGAATGGCAAATTTATATTTATTTCAATAATAAAATAATGATTATACTGATAAATTATCGCTAAGGGCAAAAAAATCAATAAAAAAGGGCCATTTAGGATTCTTTTTTTTAGAAGATAAAATCGGTTGATTGAAAATTAATTATTCAGCATCAATCGTAAACTAATTCCGGCATTGGTATTAGTTGATGGGAAGGAGGATGAAATTACCGGTTTGTTTATGATACGATCATAAAATAAACGAATATTGATTCGTTCGCTGATTACATAATCAGCTGCTACTTTTATAGAAATAATATTGGTTCCACCTGTTGTTTGGCTTACTCCTTCAACAATTCGTCTCATAATCGTTTCGTTTTTACGGAAAGAAAGATCGAGCTTCAAATTCAGGTCGCTCTTAATTTGTTTTCCTTTTATGGTTAATTTTTTTCCCATTGATAAATTTTTGATACGATAACCTGTACCACCAATTATTTCGCGGCCAACCACTTCTGTTACGGTACGACTTGTTAAGCCTAGTGATAAGTTTCTATCCTTTTTATATTCAAAACTTAATAAAACACTATTGTTTAAGGTCATATCCAGTTTTATAAGCGGGCTCCATTGTTCGGAAATGGTAATGGTATTAATGGAGTTTTGTGATAAAAAATTCGGGTTCCCGGTAATACTCGAAACATTTTCTTTTATTGCTGTATATCCATCTCCATCGGGGTCATAAAACATCAGGTTGGACTGATAACTTCCAACACTGTATGTAGAGCGATATGCATGGCTCAATGTAAAAGACTTAAAATATTTTTTTACGGCTTCAATTTTTGATAATCCATCATACGTTACCCGCCAGTTTGGAAGCGGAATTTTCGGAAACGGATCTAAGGTTGAACTGTTTGGGTTTTTTCCGCCATAAGCAGCTAAAAATGCGGGTATCAATACATCCTGCGAAGTTTCGTTATATCCTTCTGCAAAAGTTCCAACAGAACCATTTGAGTTAGGATTTTCAGCACCCAAACGAGCAGAAATACTTGCTCGAGCATCCAGAAAATCTTGAAAAATGTCGTCTTTGTTTTTTACAAATGAGGTACGGTAAGCCATATAGGACATACTGAAATTACCGGTTTCAATTGGCGATTCATGAACAAAGCGATCCGCAATAGAGCCATCTACTTTTGAGGTATCATTCAGTTTCCATCTGAAAAATTCACTGTTGTTTTTAGATTGAGTTCGTGTTCCGGTTAACTCAATTTTCAGATCAGGGAATGGTTCCAGATTAGCGCGTATATTCAGATTGTTGCTACTTGTTCGTGTATAGGGAGAATTCAGCGATGGGGCTTTTGATATCCAGTCGTTATTGGGATCATTATCTTCTGTAGTTGCAATTGCCTGATCCCGGATATCTTTTTGACTGCCAAAAATAAATCCCGGTGTTGGTCCCTGAAAATTACTTCCCATTCCCATCAGGTGTGTTGATTGAGCATAGCCGGGTAATAAGGTCCCATTTGTCATGGAATAAGTTACCGTAACATTTTTTGCACTCATTAATACCCGGGCAAGGTATTCTACGATCACATAATTATTTTCTTTTTCCTTTTTTGTTGAATCCTTTGGCGTTTTTACAGATGGATTTTTTAATGCTGAAATAGCTTTTCCGCTTTTTGTAGTTTGTGGCTTTTTGTTGCTTTTTTGATTTATTTTTTTCAAATAAGGTATTTTATTATACAAGGTGACCATATTCAGTTGGCCGTTCCATTGTATATTACGCGAATTCTGAATGGTGTTCCCAATTAAAGTGTCGGCTCCAACCGGAGCACGCTGCCAGCTATAAGTTCCTGAATAACGCACAGAGGCAGTAGTGAAATCAAGCAAAGGCAATTTATTAATTGGGATATTGTAATTAATATTTACCTGATGATTATAATGTGTGGTGTTTCCCAGGTTTAGAAGATTGGTTTGGATAGTGTCTTTTTCATCTTTTGTATCAATTAATCCAACCGGTTCTAAAATTCGATTCTCATTATTTGCAGTAAAATCAAGCTTTAATGCTTTAGTAATATCATATTTAAAGTCATAGGCCCTATTCATATTAAAACGCTTATTGTAAGTAGGAATAATGAGCATATCTCCACCGGTGGTATTGCGATTTTTTGTTGCACTGAAATCCCTTACAACATCCGTTGAAAAGCCTAATTTATTTGGTAAAAGGTAAAAGTTTATATCCTTTATCAATAGCAAATATTTTGATTGTAAAATTTTCGTTTTTGCAAATGGCTTATAATTTTTAGGCGTTGGTGCAAAGTTGTAAATCAATCCACCGTGATAATTTTTTTGATTGGCATATTCAAGGGTTGAATTATGATGATTTAATTCGCTGTATGAGTAAGATGCGGCCCAGTTCTCCACATCATAGACATGACTCTTTTTCGAGTTTTTTCCTTTGTCTTTTTTTACATTCGTAAAATTGATACTATTTCGTTTTGTATAATCCTGAGTAGCGGCTTTTATATCTTTTCTGACATCTTCAGGAATAGTTTTGTCTTTTAATGTTTGTACCAGAAGTATATCGGGATCAAGCGGGTTGTATTGAGGGGTAACGAATTTTTCGGAATAGCCGATATACATTGGAACATGTATGTTGGATTCTTTTGGTAAAAATTTGCCTAATTCTATACTGGAAGAAATATCATATTGTTTAGAGGTTTCTCTTTTTCGTTCAGTTACTTTATTTTCGATGCTTCCAAAACCTGGTGTGTACATGCTTCCCGACAAGGAAATTGTTCCCAGGTCGGCTAGTTTAGCCGTTATTCGTGCATTTGCGGCCCATCCGCCTTTTTCATCAAAATCACTTAAGCGCAATTCATTTACCCAGATCTGGGCACATTTCGGGAATCCATCGTCATCAATCCCCGGACCCATTTTTTTAGGATTTTTAATTCCTATCATGATGGTTTTAATGGCACTTAAATTGGGATTCCCTTTTACTATAATAGTTCTGCTTTCATCAGAGACTTTATATTCAGTGGTTAGCGAAACTCCGGAACCATTATAAATTTCTTTGTTTCGGTTTGTCTTTGCATTTTGCAGCTTTTCAAATTCCAGTATCATTTCATTAGCTTCCGGCCATACTCTGTATTGATCATCAAGGTTGGTTCCATTGTAGTTTCCCGGTGCTGTTACTTGTAAGGGGATTTCATATTCATAATAGTTATCGGTATAATCGGTACCTAAACGAACAAAAAGTTGCAGGTCATTATTATTTAAAATTTCATTTGTATTTGCGGAGGCTTCCGCATGAACATACATTTTTAATTTTTTGTAGGAACGTACATCCAGGCTTGTATTTTTATAAGCAGCACGTGATTTACCATCTTCTAAATTGCAAACAGTAAGCGACATCGACTGTTCATTCATTTGAATTAAATTAGCTGATGCTGCATTTATTTCGCGTTCGATGTTTGGAGGAAGAACATAGTTAACCGGTTGCTTGCTGCCATTTTCTTCAATGTTAACTGCAGAAATATCGAATTGAGTATTTGCGTCATCGTTCGGAATGTATAATCCGGGTTCCAACAGATCAAAACCATATTTGCGCCATTCTCCCCGAACCAGTTCCAGTTTGGCAAAACGCAGGATGATAGGTTTATCTACATTTTTATAGAACATCCTTATAAAACGAATGGATTGAAAGTTTTCGATGGGGCCTATTTTTGATTCCGGTGTTTTTAAAGGAATTTTAAATTGATACCAGGTGATTGGTTTAGAGCTTCCATCTTTAATGTTCTGACCCGTTGTACGAAAAACATCGGTGATATAATTACTTCCTACGCCACCGGCAAAATCGCTTGGTTTTAATCCGATATGGTATTGGAAATAACTTTCAACAGTACTCAGATTGTTATCGCGGTTGATATCTTCGGTGCTTGGAATTTGTGTGGAAGATGTTGGATATGATCCGGAAGTAATGGGTGAATTACCTTCCAGACCATTAAATTTTTTATAACGTTCCAGTGTTTTTAAACCAGCAGCATCATAATCACTTCCACGGAAATAATGAAAGTCGTCAGCCGAAGGGTCTCCGCTAATACCCGGATATGCTGCAGGAGTAACAATTGCTTGGGCTTTTACTAAAAAGCTATTAAAATAACTTTGCTCAGCACTCAGATTTAAGCCATCAAAACCAACATCTTGAGCTGTTCTGTCGTTCGGGTCGCTGTTAAATGCATTTACCAATGATTGTGTTGTTGGGATAAGCCCCCAAACGGTGCTATCCACTGGAAGATTTAATCCTCCATTTTGTGATTGTGTACTTGGAGCAGGTAATACGTTTTCAGCGCTTTTGTAGGAATCACGCAATACATCCTCAGAAATATTTCCTACATCAAAATAGAGATCACCTGTTGTGTTCCAATTTCCTGCCGGATTATCACTATTAAACGGATCCATCACCCAAAACTGAATGTATTCAATGTTTGCCGCTTCAAAATCATTGCTTTGAACGGCACGGGTAATACCTGCCCAACGCGTTTCCGGGTTTTTTAAGGAACCATCCGTTTCTAGCCCCGAAGAAATGGTTGTTGGATTTGAATCGTAATTATAAGGACCGCGTTCACTTGGATAATAAGCCATATCAAGTGTAGCAATATTCATTGTCTGCCCTGAAGAAGAAGGTTTGTTCGGAAATACTTCTGTTTCAGGAATTTCACGGGCAAAATTATTTGACATATCAGTGTCGGAAATACTTGTTGGAGTAATACTATTATCTCTTCGTAAGAAGGAGAGATCGATTACATACCATGCTAATTTGGCTCTGTTAAAACCATATGCTAAACTGTTTGAAGAATCTCCTTCCGGAAACATGCCTGGTTGTCCTTGTGGTGTGCTTGCAATATTCCATGCAGCCTGCGATTTCAGATCGATGGTAGATTGGCTGCCTTCAAAATCATCAAGATAGGAGTTCCCGCTTTTTCCAATCGCTTTACTGTGCCCGGGGATAAGATATGCAAATTCTCCTGCTGCAGTTATTGTACTCATTTCCTTGGTTTCAATGAGCGGAATTTTATCGATCCAGCGAGTAAGGAAAGGAGCTTCTGTTCTGTAATTTCCATCAAAACCCCAAATGGTGTTGGAAATGGGTTCATCACCAATATTTACTTTTTTGGTCATGGGACGCTCCGTCAGGTTCATGACGGTTCCGCCAATATTAAAATCTTTATTGATCTTATAATCAAGGTGCGTAGCCATCAATCTTTTTTGCTGAATTGCAAAAAGAGAATTGCTCTCTGTTGAAATTTTAATCGGGGTTCCTGAATTTAAAATTCCTTCGTTAATTATTTTTACGCGTCCCAGGGAATAATCAACAGTATAATCAACATTTTCTGTCAGCTGAACACCACCTGCAGAAACAGTTACAGAGCCTTGTGGAACATTGGGTGCTCCCAATGAAATTTCGGAGCCGGATGCTGATTTATAGGTTCCTTTTAATTTATAGCGATTCACTTGCGGGAACATTTGAGCCGATGTTCTGGTAGAATCATATAATTGTTGAAATACATAGCCATTTGCTTCTGTGGCTGAACAATTAGAGTTAAATTTTACAAACAGATCATTTCCAAAAGGTTCAATAACAGGAAAAATAACACGTCCGTTATTTGCATTAATAGTTACCCCATCAATAAAATCGAAAACACCATCAGGTGTATGGTCCATTTGTTGATCCAGTTTATCCAGGCTAACAATTTGAATCAAGGGTTTGGATACAATTGCCGATTGACAAGATGAAACAGGTAAATAATTAATATCAGTTCCTGTTTGTGAGTTGGTATATAAAATATCTAATTTAAAATCCTGAGAATTTATCTGGTAGGCTCCTAATGAATAAATGTTTTTCATCATCAAATCCCACATAGGGTGCTTCGTATTGGTAGCAGAGCTTTTAAGCATCTTTGCATACATCACCTGGTTGGTAGCAATACCTCCATCCGAAAATTCACCTACGTTATATACGTTTCCATTATACGTGTATTGATAAGCAACAGCAAGTACCTGATCGGGATTTAATGTTTGATTCAATGAAATAAATCCAAGTTTTGTATTTAAGGTATATTCAGAAGGCTGTAATTTACGCGCATTAAATTTTTCAAAATTAATTTGCTCCTTCATTGTATTTCCTGAAATAAATTTTATTTCTGAAACACAAGTATTTGGTGTTCTAACTGTTGTGTTGTTTTTGGTGTTTAAATACAAATTATTTTGATCATTGTAAGGTAATACATCCGCAGTATTATCTAAGATAAATCCTTGTACATCAACTGGAATATGAGGAGGTGTTCCGGCATTTGCTTCGGCAAGCTCAGCAAATCCAACCACATCACGTGTATCAGTAGTAGCGTTGTTGCTGTTGGAGATCCAGACTTCTATTCTGTTAATATTGATACCTGAGTTCACAAAAGGTAAATTTGATAAGGCAGCATTATATTGATCACGGAAATACTGTCCCAGAAAAAAATGTTTGTTTGCTTCGTAAGCATCGCCAGCTACTTCAAAGGTGCTCACCTGGGCTCCACCGGTAACTTCCACTTCCGATTTTTTTCCTTTTTGCTGTGATAATAAACTGGTTACTGTTAATCTGCCAAATTGCAATTGTGTTTTTATTCCGAATAATGTTTGACTACCGGTAATTAATGAACCAGTCAAGGGCATACTCACATTTCCTGCTTCAATTTTTTTTATGATCTCATCTTCATAACCGGTGTATTCTAATTTCATTTGATTTTCAAAATCAAATGTTGCTTCTGTATTATAGCTGGTTGTAAGTTTTAATTTGTCGCCAATTTTTCCAACAACATTTAATTGAATTTTTTCATTGAAGTCAAAAGTGTTTACTTTACGTTGTTTTAAAGGAAGAGCAGGGTTGTCGGTTTTTGTTCCATTGTAAGCAAAAATTAATTCGGCAGAACCATTCGGACGAATATCAACTGTATTACCACCAAAGATCCGGTCAAAAATTTCGCCTCCAACATGTAATTTCGGAATAATAGCATTGCTCTGATTGTTTTGTGATTCGGCATGTGAACGGGCGTTCCAATAATTTTTCACCTGTTTCTTAAACATATAATCCTGGTATTCCTGGCTATCCATATAGGTGTCGGGACGATAATCCAGTCCGCCCATATTCTGACTTATAATATAATTTCCGGTGGTTGGATCGTATTCAACTTTAGTAGCGATGTTAGAGGGGTTATTTAACATCAAACCTCCTGAATTAGGATAGTTTAATGGGTCACCGGTAGATTGATCCTGAAAATTATAATGAAGTATAACAGGTGTTGTTTCTTCGCCAGGTGGTGGAGTATCGATAGCGAAGAGTGCCTGATGCGCTTCCACTTCTTTAGCGTAATTATAGGAACTTAACTTTGCATCCGAACTAACAATTATGCTAAGTAACACTGATGAAACAGCTCCAACAAAAAGATATTTTGAAAATGATCTAGCCAAAATTTATAAAAACTATTAAAGGTTCTTAAGTGCCGATTTAATAAGTTGCTCTATTGTTTGTCCTGTTCCTTCTGTTCTGATAATTTTATCGAGCGCTTTATCTGCTGTTAATTTATTGAACCCTAACATAACGAGTGCAGATAACGCTTCTTCTTTCAAAGTATTGTTTGTTGAAATAAAAAAATCGGAAGCTATTTCACCTTTACCCATTTTGTCTTTCAGGTCCACAATTATTCGCTGTGCCGTTTTTTCACCAATGCCTTTTACACTTTTTATCAATGCAACATTTCCTGTTATTATAGCATTTTGAATTTCACTTGCACTTAATGATGAAAGCATTAATAATGCGCTTGTCCCACCAACTCCCGAAACTGAAACTAATTGACGAAACAGGTTTCGTTCTGCAACATCGGAAAATCCAAAAAAGCGAGGCATGTCATCCCTCACATACATTTGTTCGGTATATAATTTACATTTTTCAGAATCTCCGATCTTCGTAAAAGTATTCAAGGAGATCTGCATGATGTATCCAACACCTGCTACATCAATGACAGCATAGGTTGGTGTTTTTTCAACTAATTTTCCTTCAATGTGATAGATCATAAAGCCCCTCTCTTAATCTCTCCCCACAGGGGAGAGGTAATTGTAAATAAATAAAGATGTTTTCATTAAAAGACGAATTATTTCAAAACGGTTGCTTGTTTTTTTACCCAACACCTCTCTCCCCCTGCGGGGAGAGCCGGAGAGGGGTTTTAATTTTTTGCCTGTGCCCCAAGAACTGCAATGGTGATCATATTTACGATCTCCCGAACCGAACTTCCAAGTTGAAGAATATGAACCGGTCTTTTTAATCCGATTACAATAGGTCCGATGGCTTCTGCACCACCCATTTCCTGAATTAATTTATAAGCGATATTTCCAGATGCCAGGTTTGGAAAGATCAGGGTATTCACTTTTTTATCTATTAAATCGGAAAACGGAAATTGTTCTTTTAATAATTCATTATTCAGTGCAAAGTTTGCCTGCATCTCGCCATCCACGATCATTCCCGGATAATTTTTGTGTAAAATCTGTACTGCATCACGCATTTTGTTTGGAACTTCTCCTTCTGCCGAACCAAAATTAGAGTAGGATAACAAGGCGATGCGGGGTGTAATATTAAATTGTTTTACGCTGTTTGCGGTTAGTACGGTTATATCTACTAATTCCTGTACCGTTGGATTTACATTCATGGTGGTGTCGGCAAAAAAGAAGGGTCCTTGTTTGGTATTAATGATGTACATCCCTGCTACATTTGATACTCCTTCCTGAACTCCGATTACTTGTAAGGCAGTACGAATCGGGTCGCTGTACTTACGTGTAAGACCCGAGATCATGGCGTCAGCGGCTCCTGTTTCAACCATCATAGCTCCAAAATGATTTCGTTCGCGCATTATTTTGCGTGCTTCATAAAGCGTATGACCTCTTCGCTGGCGTTTTTTAAAGAAAATATCACCAAAAGAATTTCTCCGGTCATCTTCACTTTTACTACGTGGATCAATAATTGGAATATCGTGCAGATCTAAATTGTTTTCTTCAATTAATTTTTTGATCTTTTCTACATCCCCCAGTAATATTGGTTTTGCAATGCCTTCGTCAGCAACTTGTTGAGCAGCTTTCAAAATTTTATAATGATCCGCTTCTGCAAATACAACACGTTTTGGATTTTGTTTTGCTTTATTGGTAATGTTTCTGATAAGTTTATTATCCAGTCCAAGCCTGTTAATTAACTCTTGAGTATATGCTTCCCAATTAGTTATTTTATTTTGCGCTACTCCCGAATCAATTGCTGCTTTAGCTACTGCCGGAGCAACAGTATAAATTAAGCGAGGGTCGATTGGTTTTGGAATAATATATTCGGGACCGAATACAATATTTTTCGAATCATAGGCCAGGTTTACTGTTTCAGGAACAGGTTCTTTTGCAAGATTTGCAATGGCATATACTGCCGCCAGTTTCATCTCTTCATTAATCTGAGTTGCGCGTACATCCAGGGCTCCACGGAAAATAAAAGGGAATCCAAGTACATTGTTTACCTGGTTAGGATGATCGCTTCTGCCTGTTGCCATGATGATGTCTTTACGTGCATCCATTGCTTCCTGGTATGGAATTTCAGGATCAGGATTAGCCAAAGCAAAAACAATTGGATTTTTTGCCATTGATTGAACCATTTTTTGGCTTACGATATTTCCTTTTGAAAGGCCGATAAATACATCAGCATCTTTCATTGCATCTTCTAATGTTTTTGCTTTTGTTGCAGAGGCAAAAAACTTTTTCATTCCGTCCAGATCACTCCTGTCAACACTTAAAACACCTTTGCTGTCAAGCATTATAATGTTTTCTTTTTTCGCACCTACGGCAATATAAAGTTTGGCACATGAAACAGCTGCTGCACCTGCACCATTCACAACAATTTTTATATTTTCAATTTTTTTATTTGCAATCTCGCATGAATTTAAAAGAGCAGCGGAAGATATGATTGCTGTGCCGTGCTGGTCGTCATGCATCAGTGGAATATTTAATTCCTCTTTTAATCTTCTTTCTATTTCAAAACATTCAGGAGCTTTAATATCTTCTAAATTAATTCCTCCAAAAGTAGGCGCAATGGCTTTTACTGTATTGATGAATAATTCAACATCATTAGCATCCACTTCGATATCAAACACATCAATATCTGCAAAAATTTTGAAGAGCAAACCTTTTCCTTCCATTACCGGCTTTGAAGCCAAAGGTCCGATATCACCCAATCCTAAAACGGCTGTGCCATTAGAAATTACGGCTACCAGGTTTCCTTTTGCAGTATATTTGTAAACATCATCGGGGTTTTTTTCAATTTCTAAACACGGTTCGGCTACACCGGGTGAATACGCTAATGATAAATCACGTTGTGAGCTATGTGGTTTTGTAGGGATAACTTCGATCTTTCCGGGTCTGCCTTGTGAGTGATAATCCAAGGCTTCCTGCTTTCTGAATTTTGTCATAATAATAAATTTTTGTGAGCTGCGAATATAGGAATTTTCAATGGATTGCGCAGTGATTTTATCAATTTGCAAATCATCAACTGATTTTTAAAATTTTAATAAAATTATAGCTTAATTAATTCAATCATTTTTTTTACTTTAGCAACTTATGAAATGGTAATATGTTTCATTGAAAACAAATTGGGATGAGGAATAATACCGAATTTCTATTTGAAAATTTTAAAAATATTTTTTATGAAACCCATCTTGGTTGTATTTACTGGAGCAGGTATTAGTGCCGAAAGTGGGATTCAAACTTTTCGTGATACAGGAGGTTTGTGGGAAGAATATAATATCAACGATGTAGCTACTCCTCAGGCTTGGGAAAAAAATCAGAAACTGGTTCTGGATTTTTACAATAAAAGAAGAAAACAAGTGATCCAGGCACAGCCCAATAAAGCTCATTATGCGTTGGTGGACCTGGAAAAAAAATATGATGTTCAGATCATTACTCAAAACATAGATGATCTGCATGAGCGGGCCGGTTCAAAAAATGTGTTGCATTTACATGGCGAAATTATTAAAAGCAGAAGCTCAATTGATGTTTCCTTGGTATATAAAATAAACGGGGATGAAATAAAATTTGGTGAAAAATGTGAACTGGGCTCACAGCTCCGTCCTCATATTGTTTGGTTTGGCGAAATGGTTCCGGAGATGGAAACGGCCTATTCCATTTCCGAAAAGGCTGATATTTTTATGGTTGTTGGAACATCTATGGCGGTGTATCCGGCTGCCGGGCTGATCGATTATGCCCCCACAACTATTCCAAAGTATTTAATTGATCCCAGTGATGTAAAAATTACAGGAATAAATAATTTAACAATTATAAAAGAAAAAGCCAGCATCGGATTACCTAAGCTGGCTTTGGAACTTTTGAAATAAGCTGTTACTTCGAGCTGACCACTAATTTTCTGGTAGCTATTGCCTTCCCGTCCATTAAAAATGAATAGAAGTAAATACCATCATTGAGGTCAGTAACATTGATCTTTGCAACACCTTGCTTATCAGTAATGATAAATTCTTTTACCTGTTTACCAAGCATATCATAAATAACAATTTTTCCATTATAAGAAAGATTATTCACTTCATAATTAATTGCTACTATTGAGTTTGCAGGATTTGGATAGGCATTCGAAATTGTTCCTTTCGCTTTTTCAATATCATCCACTCCTGATGCGCAGGTATAATGAATAGTTACAGTTGCCGTATCACCGGCTAAATTTGTGTTATAAACCTGATATTTAATATACGTTTCGCAGCAAGCCGCACCAACATCAAAATGTGCGATCAATCCTTGAGCTCCGGTTAAATTCGTCATCCCGGCAAGGGAAGTTCCTGATCCCGGCTCATTAAAAACGGTAAGTGCACTGGGTGCATAACAAGATGATCCGGCACAAAAATATACAGCGCAGGTCGAATCCATTGGAGGACTTAGTATTGTTCTGCGAATTTTAAAATTTACAGATGAGCCTGTAATATTATGAATATCAATATCATTTGCCTGAAGGACATTTGCTGAAATAGTCACGGTAAAGGTTGTAGCGGTAATTTCAGTAGCTCCATTATATAATCGTAAACTTTGTCCGAAACTATAAGTGATAGCTGAAATAAAAAAAAGAGAGGTAAGAATTTTTTTCATGTTATTATATTTAAAAATTTAGAATGTTTTTTATAGCTCTATACTTCAAATTTACAATATTGTTTCACAGAATTCTAATTTTTTGATTGGATTCTTAGTATTCGACCAATTAAACTTAAGGATTAAACACTTAAAGGTTTTAATTTGCTTTTAACAACTTCGGCAAATGTTTTGTTTTCAATTTTGCTTTCAAGCCAGGACATGATATCAAAATACATCAGGATTTTTCCTTCCAAAGGGTCTTTAATAACTGGTTCTAATGAGTTTTTTAATTCTTTGAAAAAGGTTAATGATTCTTTTTTAGAATTTACATTTATTAACTTACGAATAGATGTTAGAATGATCTTTTCAGACAGATACATTTTTTGTTTCGAAGCCAAAAAACGGTAGGTCGATTTGATACGATATTCCATACTGTCAAATTTACCAAGTTCATAATGCAATACAATTTCCATTATTCGTCCAATACATTCCAGGTCTTGCCGGATGTTAGAGTGTTCCGAAATATTAGCTTTTACAAGCCATTTCAAGGCTTGTTTATATTCCTCGGCAATCATTAATATGGAAGTTACCTGCCAATAAATTATTTCTTTTAAGAGTTTATCCGAATCAGTACTTGTTGCTAATAATGTTTCTATTTCAGGTATTAACCGGAGGCACTTTTTCATATTACCCATTCTGAAATATACATTCAGCTTGGTATTATATGCCTTAAACAGGGTATTCATTTTTTGAATATCACTTTTAGGTTTCAGCACTTCCATTTTTGCAATGTATTCAAGTGCCTCATGGTATTTGCCAATATTATAACATTGAATGCTATGGCGATAATAAAATAAGGTTGGAAAATTTACATTTGTTTCAATTACCTGAGGGTTTTCTTCAAATATTTTAATCAACCCGGATGAAAATTCGTAGCATTTTTGAGAGTCCTCTGTATAGTTATAATAACTGGCATATAACTCGTAATATAAAATTTTTGCATTAATGGATAAAGCTTGTTTCTCATTCTTTAATAAAGGGGATTTTAAGAACCAATCGTAACTTTTCATTTCTGTTTCGTTGCGCAACACCCCCATTTCCATGTGTTGAACATACAAACGGTTTTTAAGACTCTCGTATTCTGCCAGGTTTTTTATACGCATGGCATATTGTTCTATCTCTTCAATTAATTTACTCGAATTGTCTTTAATGTCGCCAACACTATATTGCATCCTGTAAATACTCTCTTCCATCAAATTTATTTCAGGAATATAGGTGAGTTTTTCATAGGTGATCGCCATCTCTTTGGCTTTTTTAAGCAGTTTTTTTGCCTGGCTGTGTAATCCTTTATCAACAAGTATTTCTATCCTGTTTAACAAACTTCGGATTTGAGTTGTAGAGTTTTTATGATATGCCTCTAAACTTTCCAGGATCATGTCGTACAAATAATTTTTTGCTACTGCAAACTGATTAATAAAACGCTCTTCTCTGAATTTGCGAAAAAGTTTATTTTCGTTGTATTCCTTTTGCGTGTCAATTGCATCGAAAATTTTTGTATAATTGTTTTGCTCATTTCGAACATGAAAGTTTGCATACTTTTTAAAATAACCCTTTTCAGATTTGTTTAGTGACTTTATTAGTCTAAAAAGATTGTCAGATGTTTTCATCGAGTGCTAAATATAAAACAGTCCAAATATATTAATTTTATTAGTAAATCAAAAAATATTCAGGTTCCGAATACTAATTAATAATTTAATTAGATTTGAAATGAAAACAGGAACGATCTACATTTGAAAAACAATTTACGAGATTATAAAATCAAAACTTTTAGTATCAGAATCGAGAATACATAAACAAGGCAAAAAAATTTTTAAAATATAATTAATTAAAACCCCAACAAATGAGAAAAACAATTACCTTTTCAATTGCAGCCTTGTCAGCTTTAGCGACCAGTGCTCAATTACCTGTAAGCACATCACCTCAAAACAAAAAAGCTCTGATTGAAGAATTTACCGGAATTCATTGTACATATTGTCCTGATGGCCACAAAATATCAGCACAAATTGTTGCAGCAAATCCCGGAAATGCTTTTGCGGTGAATGTTCACACAGGAAGCTATGCAACTCCAAGCGGGGCTGAATTAGACTTTAGAACTTCTGAGGGTGATGCCATTGCTGCAATATCCACTATGGGTATTACCGGTTATCCAACAGGAGATGTGAACCGTCATATTTTTTCGGGTACTACCTTGTCAATGAGCCGAAGCGACTGGGCTGCTTCCGTGGCAACGATATTAGGTCAAAGTGCATATGTGAATATTGCCGGTGAAGCTTCCCTGGATATAAATACAAACGTTATGACCATTAATATTCAGGCCTATTACACCGCTAATAGTCCGCAGGCCACTAACAAACTAACTGTAATGTTAGTACAAAACAATGTTAATGGAACCCAAACAGGTGCTGCATCCTATAATCCAACTATGGTAAACCCTGATGGTACTTATCGCCACATGCATGCATTGCGTGATGTTATTTCTGCTACCACCGGTGATGCAATTTCACCTACCACAGCTGGAACAACTATCAATAAATCATATACCTATACTGTTCCGGGGATAATTAGGAACATACCGGTTGATGTGTCTAATCTCGAATTAATTGCTTTTGTAGGGGAATCAACGAATGCTGAAATTATTAATGTAGGAACACTTCCAATTACCTATACAGGAATTACCACTACAAACAATGGTGCTGCAAGTTCACTTGTAGTTGAGAACAATATTTGCCAAACGTCAACTATACCATCATTTCTTTTAAAGAACAAAGGTTCTGCAACAATGACAAGCGCTGCTATAAGCTATTCAGTTAATGGCGGAACGGCACAGATTTACAATTGGACGGGTTCATTAACCTCGTTGGCGTCAACTACCATAACTTTGCCGGTTATTAACTTTACATTAAACGCTTCCAACACTATAAATCTATCGGTTCAAAGCATAAACGGTGGTACTGATCAGGATGTAAGTGATAACACTGCAACAGCCACATTTATTGAAACTACCACCTTAGTAACATCCGGTACTATTACAATTAATGTGACACAAGATCAGTATGGTACTGAAACCTCCTGGAGCCTTTTTGATGTATCAGGTTCAGTAATTACCAGCGGAGGGCCATATGCTAACTTAACCGCAAGCGGAGTGCTATTGCATACATCCACTGCAACTTTACCTTCTGATGGTTGTTATCGTTTTGAGATTTATGATTCGTATGGCGATGGGATCAACTCAGGTTTTGGTGCAGGAAAAGTAGAGTTGAAAAATGCATCAGGCACCACTTTTTATTCTCTATCCGGTGCTGCAGCTAACTTTGGGAGTAAGGGAGTACGCAACTTCAAAAAAGGACCAACTTCAATTCTAGAAAATGAATTTGTTAACAATGTGAACATTTATCCAAACCCGGTTTCAACTAATGCAACTATCAGCTTCAACTTAATTGAATCCAATGAAGTGATTATTGAAGTAGTAAATGCGATCGGACAAATAGTTTCAACAAAAAATTTAGGTAAAGTAAGTGCTGGCGAACAAAATTATTCAATGGATGCTTCTACCCTGAACAATGGTTTCTATTTCGTTAACATCCGTGTAGGAAACAGTAATGTTGTTAAAAAGATCTCAATAAATAAATAAAATCCCGGCTTTGAAAATAGATCAGCAGTTTGGCTTGTAGTTTGACATACCACTGCTGATTTATTTTTTACTAATTTTACAAAACATTTTATGAAAAAAATTATACTTGGTTTATTCATAGTTGGAGCATTCGCTTCTGCAACCATCATTCAAAATTCAGAGGGGAGATCTATTCCTGCTGCTGACGTGAAAACGCTTGATGGAAAAACAGTTAATACATCAAAATTTTCAAATGATGGCAAGCCAATGATCATTGATTTTTGGGCAACCTGGTGCAAACCCTGCAAAAAAGAATTGGATGCTATCTCTGAGGTTTATGCAGAATGGCAAAAAGAAACAGGCGTAAAATTAATTGCTATTTCTATTGACGACTCCCGTAGTTCGGGTAAAGTATCTGCTGATGCTAAAACCCATGGATGGGAATACGAGGTTTACCTGGACGAAAATCAGGATTTTAAACGCGCACTTAATGTTGGAGATATTCCCCAGGTATTTATCCTGAATGGTAAAGGCGAAATAGTTTGGCAACACAATGGATATGTTGATGGTGGCGAGGAACATATTTTTGAGGTCCTGAAAAAAGTTGCTAAAGGAGAAAAAATAACAGAATAATTAAAGGCTGTTTAATTTCTTAAACTAATTTAACAGTATTGAGAATGTCATTCCGACCACTTCGGCTTCGCTCAGTGTAAACTCCGCGGAGGAATCTTAATATTTATCAGCATAATTGAAAGGAGTAAAAAGATTTCCCGACAAGCTCGAAATGACAAGAAAAAATTTCGAATATAATTTTAAAACATAAATAGAAAAAATTTCCTCATTGTGAGAAAAAAATATTTTGGATTAATAAAAGCAGCTGCATTTTTAGTTGTAGTATTCTATAGCAACTTATCTGTTGCACAATTAAATTTAAATACATTAAATAACCTCAACTTAGGTGAAGTGCATGGCAATTTTCAGGCAAATGCACAATATTATATTCCTGATTCAACAATCGGAGCAGCGGAAGTACCGGAAAAAATGCTGATGAACGGCTTTGCAAATATCATTTATACAAAAGGAAAATTTACTGCCGGTATCCGATACGAAAGTTATTTAAATGGATTGCAAGGATATCCTTCCGGATATAAAGGAAACGGAATTCCATATCGCTATGCAACTTATAAATCAGATGAGCTAGAAGTTACGGTAGGCAGCTTCTATGAACAATTCGGGAACGGCTTAACATTGCGAAGTTATGAAGAGCGAAATTTGGGATTAGACAATGCGCTGGATGGGGTCAGATTAAAATACCAGCCATTTAAAGGAGTTTATTTAAAAGGATTGATCGGTAAACAACGTACTTATTTTGCTACTGCAGGCTTGGTTCGTGGCTTTGATGGAGAGATCCAGTTGAATGAAGCTTTTGCGAAACTAAAAGATAAAAAACTGGTGGTAACACTCGGTGGAAGTTTTGTAAGTAAATTTCAAACGGATGCCGACCCGACACTTGTATTGCCCCAAAATGTTGGTAATTCGGCCGGACGATTTGAGATCACCAGAAATAACTTCAGAATAAACGGAGAATATGCCTATAAAATAAATGACCCCTCGTCTGATAATAATTTTATTTATAAATATGGTGATGCTGCTCTGTTACAAGCAACTTATGCAGTTAAAGGATTTGCATTATCACTTAGCGGCTCCCGAATCGATAATATGAGTTATCGTTCCGACAGAACGGCTCAGATAACCAATCTGTTAATTAATTATATTCCTGCTTTACCCAAACAACATACTTACAGCTTATTGGCTTTTTATCCGTATGCATCCCAATCCAAAGGAGAGATGGAGTTTTCTGGCGAACTAAAATATAAAATAAAAAAGGGTACCGTATTGGGTGGTGCTTATGGAACAGAAATAATTGTAAATTATTCGGGTGCAAACAGTCTGGATACCACTCAAATAAAAGGAACAGATACAAAGCATTTAGGCTATTCTTCCAATTATGCAGGAGTAGGAAAAGAAGTTTACTTCCGCGATCTGTATGTTGAAATATCAAAAAAGATAAACAAGACCTGGAAGGGAACATTGGTTTATTCTTACCAGGTGTATAACAAATCCATTATTCAAAAACCGGGTTCTCCCACTATTTATTCGAATATTGTAATAGCAGACATTACGTATAAATTAAAAGCCACACGTTCATTACGCTTAGAATTGCAAAATTTACAAACCAAACAGGACCACCAGGATTGGGCCTATGCATTATTAGAATTTACGATCAACGAAAATTGGTTCATCGCTGCGGGAGATCTGTATAATTATGGGAACGAAGAAAGTTCAAAGCGTTATCATTATTATATGGGAAATATTGGCTTCACAAAAAATGCGAACCGAATTACATTAAGTTATGGGAAACAACGCGAAGGAATATTCTGTGTTGGTGGGGTTTGCAGGAATGTACCCGCTTCAAATGGTATAACACTTTCAGTTTCCAGTAGTTTCTAATTGATAAAAAAAGAGAATGAGAATTAAATTTAGTTCAACCATCGCGATCGGATTCGCTTTATTGATATCTTCCTGTGATTTTGTAACGTTGCCCGAACAGGGTACTGTTGGTCCAACCGGCCCTACCGGTATAGATAGCACAGTACATCGTAAGGTGTTGTTAGAAGATTATACCGGGCACAAATGTACCGCTTGTCCTGCTGCTGCTGTCACTGCAAATTCAATAATAGTAGCGAATCCCGACAAAGTAATTGTTATAGGTGTTCATGCGGGTTTTTTTTCTAATCCTGTGGCTTCCGGAACTCAGTACTTAACTGATTTCAGAACAACCGCAGGCACAGCGTATGATACGTATTTTGGAATTTCAGCAGTATCGAATCCGAATGGTTTAATAAACCGGAAAGATTATACGCCTACTACCACTACACATGTTAAAGCTCCCGGAACCTGGGCAACTGAAGTGGCCATTGAATTAGCAAAACCCCCATTGGCAAAACTACAAATTGCAACCACCTACAATGCAGGAACACGGGTTTTAACCTGTGATGTAAATTCTACTTTTTTGCAGGATACTTTAACTGGCGGACCCTACAATTTGATCGTTGTTGTACTTCAGGATTCTATCATTGCTGATCAGCTGGATGCAGGAGTATATGTGCCATTGTATATGCACCGACATGTTTTAAGAGACAATATCAATGGTACCTGGGGCGAAAATTTAGTGAACGCAGGATCAATTATTACTAATTCGGTGATCAATAAAAATTACAACTATACATTTCCGGCAACTTATCCTGCTGCCGGTGGGGCAAGTTCAACAAGTTGTGATGTAAATCGTTGTTACGTTGTTGCCTTTATTTATAATGATGCTACAAAAGAAGTAATACAAGTAGAAGAGAAGAAAGTACAATAACAGGTTGATCTTTATCAATACAAATGCACCAAGGCAATAGTTTTGGTGCATTTGTATTTTATTACCTTTGTAATGCATGAGAAAAATCATTTTTATTGCTGTCTTGTTTTTTTTGATCGGTTCCGAAACAAAGGCGCAACAACGTTTTAAAGCGGGATTGAAAGTCGGCTTGAGTACCAGTCAGGTTGCAGGTGACACGTATAGCGGATTTCATCAGGCGGGTTTTGATGGCGGTGGGTTTGTTAATGGGAAGCTAAGCGAAAAATGGACTGCTCAATTTGAAATAATTTATATCCAAAAAGGAAGTAAACACAGGCCTGATCCTGATAAAGGCGACCTGAGCTCCTATTTTTTACGGTTAGATTATGTGGAGGTGCCTGTGTTGTTCCAATATCATCAACAGAAATTTACATTTGAAGCGGGGCCCGGGTTCGGCTACCTGGTAAAGGTAAAAGAAGTGAATGACTATGGTGAAATAACAGGAGACCGTCCTTTTTTTAAAACAGAAGCAAGTTTTAATTTAGGAATAAGTTATACGATCTATAAAAATCTGGCAATGAACTGGAGATATTGTAATTCATTTTTAGCAATTCGTAAACATGCTTCCGGAGCAAGCAGATGGTATAATCCCGGACAAATAAACAATGTATTGGCATTTACATTAACCTATCAGTTTGGAACTAATGAATCAGAATAAACATAAACTTGTTTTAGCCATTACCGGTGCAAGCGGTGCAGTGTATGCAAAAGTGCTGCTCGATAAATTAAATGCTCTGCAGCAACAAATAGAAACTGTTGGAATAGTGATGAGTGATAATGCAAAAGATGTCTGGAAATTTGAATTGGGAAATTCTGATTTTGAAAAAACAAATTTTAAGATCTATGCGACCAATGATTTTTTTGCGCCCTTTGCTTCCGGCTCTGCAAAATACGATACGATGATTGTTTGTCCTTGTTCCATGGGCACCTTGGCGCGTATTGCAAGCGGCATTTCTAACGATCTGACCACACGTGCCGCTGATGTTATTTTAAAAGAAAGGAGAAAACTCATTCTTGTAACACGTGATACGCCCTTGAGTTTGATCCATATCAACAATATGAAAACGGTTACTGAAGCAGGTGGAATTATTTGTCCGGCAAGTCCTTCCTTTTACAGCAAACCACAAACCATCGAAATGCTTGCAGCTACTGTAATTGACAGGGTTCTTGATCTCTGCGGCCTGGAGCAGAATTCATTTAGATGGGGAACCAAAAAATAAAGTACTCAGTCACAATTCGTTATAAAATTTTATGATTTTTTATGAAAGTTATTTTTTAACAATTGGTAACTTTGCCCTTGACATTTCGTTTTAAACGATGTAAATTAGTTCAATAAAATTTTGATAACCCCTTAATAAAGCATCCTCATGTTTGAATTAAGTAAAAATATTTTGCAGAAAGTGAGTTTTGATAAGGTCCTTTTTCGCAAAGAATTGACAAAAGCTGTAAAGTGGCTGAAGCCGGAAGAAAAAGCATTATTAATGATGTGGTGTTTAACTACCTTCGGACATCAATATAAAGATGTGATTCATGAAGTGTATAAAACCGTTGTTAAATCCTAATTTTTTTCTTTCCATTTTTAATGATGCAGGTCTCTTTTTTTTTGGAGGTTTCTAAGTCATTGTTTTGATTCGTATCAAAAGCTACTTAATAAATAATCAGCATCACTTCATTTAAGCTTCTTTCTTTCTTTTGATTCTCCAAAAGAAAGAAGAGTTTCAATTCGATTTTTCTTTCTTGATTCTACAGAAAAAATAAAAATTGCATTTCTATTTTTCTTTCTTTCTTTTTCCTTGATGATACGAGAAACAGGGCAAAATATACGATGTACATTTGAGCCGGTAAGTGTGTAAGCTCAAGAACAAATCCTGCATCTGCAGGACTCCACACTGGCAACAAACCCTCCTTGAAAAAAGGAGAGGTGATTGGACTATTTTATATTCCAATTGGTATAAAGAGGTCCTTTTTATTCGGGAAATTTAGAGCATTTTGTCTGTAACATTTTAATTCCTTTGCCGTTCTTATAATAGTACATTTGTTTATCTATCCACACAAAAACAAAACCCATGAAAAACATTCTATTTAGTTTGATATTGATTTCTGCAAGTCTGATTTTTACAAGCTGCAACAATGCTACCGTTTCAACAGGTGATGGCTCCAATAAAGTAACAGGAAACGGAAAAGTAAAATCAGAACAACGGGAAATAAATCACTTTAATAAAATAGAAGCGGTGGGTGTATTTAATATTATTCTTTCGCAAAGCGACCAAGAATCGGTAAAGGTAGAAACGGATGAAAACATTCAGCCACTGATTTTAACTTCGGTAGAAAATGAAGTGTTAACGATCAGCATGAAAGACAGTACTTCTATTGATAAAATGAAAAAAATAAATATCTATATCTCCTTTACAGATCTTTCGAAACTGAATTCCACCGGTGTAGGAAGTTTAAAATGTGCCACTAAATTAAATTTAAAAGAATTTGAATTAGATGCAAAAGGAGTGGGTGCAACCGAATTAAATATCGATGCCGAAAAATTAACCATCAATTCTGAAATTGTTGGAGCATTGGTTTTAGCAGGTACAGTAAAAGAGGTGATCATAAACAACAAAGGTTTGGGTGCTATTTCGGCATTTGACCTGAAAGCTGAAAATTTAAGTCTGCGTTCAGAAGGTGTTGGAGCTGCTGAAGTGTATGCTTCAAACGACTTGCGTGTTGATGTAAGTGGTTTAGGAAGTGTAAAATACAAAGGCAACCCAAAAACAAAAAACATTAAAAAAGAAGGATTAAGTAAAGTGGAGCGGGCGGATTAAAAGTGTAAAGGCATTTGTTTTTAACCATTCTGTCATTTCGGGTCCTTCGACTTTTCCACGTTGAACGTAGCCCCCAGTTGAGCGTAGCCTCCCGGCTACGTTCTATTAAACAAGGCGTCTCGCCTTACTGTTATTCTCGCCAAGATGCCGGTTTTAAAAGGTTGTAGCGAGACGCTACGACCAACCAGGATCCCCACTAAGTAGGATCGAGCTCGGACTAAAACAAGGCTGGTTTGAAAAAATATCCAATGATCTTATTGAGCAATCAACCTTTATTCTGTTCAACGAAAGTGTAAATTTTTGTGGGAATGTAAATAAAACTGTGTAGAGGTACCCGAAGAACGAGTGCTATTTCAAATTCAAGGGGCTGCCCGAAGGGCGGGGGATGTTTTTCTCCCCATATCTTATTATTTAACGATATAAAAAGTGGGGGTAAAATTACCCCCGGTAAAAAGGGTAATTTTACCCCTTGACAAGCTTATAAATTTAGTTTACGTTTGCTGTAAGCTTTTGTGCTTTGAACAAGATGCAAAACCATGATAAAAGATAGGTTTTGGGATTGGGATTGGTTTAAATTGGAGGGGGATTTAATTTTGAGATAGACTGAATGAGTTTATATAAATGTTGGCGGTAATATTAAGGATTGGGCTATCTATTGCAAAGAAACAATATTTCAGAAATTTAAAATGAACGACTATGGTATTTTTCACAGACTTTTTTAAAATAAAAGAAGAAACTTTGGACTCTTACGGAGCATTCAATATTTCACTTATTAATGATTTACCTTTATTCATAGACCCTTTCTTGCTTTTTGGAAGTAAAAAGGAAGAATATATTAAATTACATCATAATATTTTAGATTATCTAACTTTCTTAAAATCTAAATCCAAAATAGGAAAAGCAACTGACGCAGAAATTAAATCTTGGTACAAATTTTCTGAAGTCAAACAAAACTGGTTAGGATACAGCGTTTCTGGAAATGGAGGAAGTGGTCTCGGAGAAAAATTTGGAAAAGCAATGTCTGCGAATATGCATATTGTTTATGATGATTTAAATAAAGAAATAATTACGACAACATCTCATTTAGAAAAAGTAGGATTGTTTCAAATCGGAGTTGGTAAAGATAACATAAGTGATTTTTCCTGTAATTTATTAAAATCATACTTACTTGAATACACAGAAATATTTGCTAAAGCTCATCTTAAAAAAAATCAAGTAAAGGAAATTAATGTCGGAAAAGTATATTTTGATTACGAATTACAGAGATGGATGCCAAAAAGGATTACTTTACCTTATTATAATAATGATTTTATCATTTTAACTCCTAAAGACTTACTTACAAAGGATGATAATTGGATTAATGGTAATGACTTAAAAGGTAATTTTGCTAGTATTTGCAGTTCCATTCCAAACGACCAATTAAGAAGTGAAATTCATAATTACTTTCGTTCAAAATTACCAGCGCCAGTATTAACCGGAAAAGGTAGAAGAAAAAAAATAAAGAAGCCAACTCAAAAACAAAACTCTTATGCCATTAATGAAACAATTCAAAAGTTTCCCGAGATATTAAATTATTATATTAAGTCGAAAGAAGAAAATAAAGAAGGTGCAAAAAACATATCTAAAGGAAAAGTTCAAGAAGTCGAAAAAATATTTAATGAAAATGTTTCTAAATTAATAAACCAACTTACTGAACAATCGAAATTTTATGAAATAAGCCACACTAGTTCATTTAAAGAAGCCATCAAAAGAGTAGAATTTCTAAAAGATGTAATAGAAAACAAAGATGGTTATAGATTATTTTATTTCAAAGGGCAACCAATCAAAAGAGAAGCGGATTTGCAAGTGATTTATCGACTTACATGGTATTCTTCTCCATATGATGTTAATCGAGAGGTCAATAATGGAAGAGGACCTGTAGATTACGCTGTTTCAAAAGGAGCAAAAGATAAAACTTTAGTTGAATTTAAGTTAGCCTCAAATAGCAAACTTAAAATGAATCTTGAAAATCAAGTTGGAGTATATGAAAAAGCGAGTGATACTCAACAAAGTATAAAAGTTATATTGTATTTCGACAACTTCGAATATTTGAAAGTAATAGAAATTCTCAAAGAACTAAAATTAGAAAAAGAAAAAAGTATAATATTAATAGATTCTGGAAACAATAAACCTTCAGCATCGAATGTTAAATAATAATACAGCTAACAGCCCCTGTTGAGCGTAACCTCCCGGCTACGTTCTATAAAACAAGGCGTCTCGCCATCTTATTATTTTTGTATTAATTAAAAATTAAATAAAATGAAAAAACTACTACTATTCTTTGTTTTCATTTCTCTTTTTTTTAAAACCTTGAATTCCTATGCTCAACTAACAATGACGCATGGTGATGCTTATAATTACACTGTGGGAGATGTTTTTGTGATACATAGTTATAGTAAAAATGTGTCGGGTCCTGGTGGCTACTCTTATTCACCAACAGATTCTTTATACGAAAAAACTACTATTTTAAACAAGTTCTTTTCAGCAAGCGCGGATACTGTTTTTTATAATTGTTTAATAAAAACAAAGTATGTTCATTATAATCAACCATACGCGCAAGCTCCCTATTTTACATTTACGTATAATACCCTTACCGATACATTATTTTATACTGATTTAAATTCGCCCATACAAAATTATCCTTTTATGATGACCTATCCGTGCTATGCAGATAGTATTGATAGTGTTTACATTGAACCTAATCCGTATTGCTCAAAAAAAATATGGCATAAAGAATATGTTTGGGGAACAAATTGTTTTGAAGAGCCTTTTCAAAAATATGATTATGTAGAAGGTTGTGGAGGTCCGTATTATTATTATTTTGATGCTTCAGGTGGATCTTTGAATTGGCGGGATTTGATCTATTACAAAAAAGGAATTGATTCGTGTGGTCAAAATGTTTCTTTTACTACAGGACTTGCCGAACTTTCAAATTTAGAATCTGAGATAACTGTTTTTCCAAATCCTATGAATACCTATACAACTATAACTTTTTCAGAACCACAAAAACAAGCTACGATAATACTAACAGATGCACTTGGAAAAGAAATAAAAAAAATTAATTTTACAGGCAAGCAATTGCGAATAGAAAAAGAAGAAATGAAAGCAGGGATTTATTTTATTCGTATTATAGATGAAAAGAAAAGCGCTGTGAATAAAAAAATAGTGATACAGTAAATTTCGTAGAACGTAGCCTCTTGCCGCTACTGTTCGAAACCTTGAAAGTTTTGTTTTTTGTTCTTTTTGCAAATCCCGCATCTGCTATCTTCTTTTAAATATTCGCCTCGAATAGTGAAATTTTCCTAGGATGTGTTTTTTGGATTATTTTGAATTTATTTTTATATTGTTAAATGTGGAGTTAGATAACCACTAAAAAAAACGGGCGAAACTGAAAAGCCAAATGAGTAAGAAAAATCTACTACATACATAAAATGAAAACTAAATTTTTATCAGTAAGCCTGGGAATAACAATGATGCTTATGGCCGCAGGATTTTTAATCCGATCAATTAACGTTGCAAATGCAGTTCCTTCACCCGTAAAATTTTTAGAACAAGGTACCAGTAAGATCGGAAAATATCAGGCCAGTATTTGTGTTAAAGGTGATGGGGAATCTGCCTACGCTTTGATCATGGATACCGAAACAGGAGCAACTGCTTATTATTATTGTTCGAATGGTTGGTATAAAAGTGCGGCACAACTTCCTGTCAATCATTTTGCGAAGTAGCTCTTTTGTTGCAAATTTTATTCGAAAACCGTGCGCAAGGAATGAACAAACGCCCTTCGACAAAAGCTTAGGACAGGCTAAGTCGTGTTGCCAGTGTGGAGCGATCGTTTGTTCTTGAGCTTACACACTTACCGGCTCAAATGTACACTGTACATTTTGCCCTGTTTCTTTTTCATTAAGGAAAAAGAAAAAGGAAGAAATTTAAGTGAGTAGCACACCGATAACCAGAGGTTATTTTGTGTGAGATGCTGTTAACAGAAGTGCTCTACTACAATTTACCTCGTCATCGGCCATTTACCATTTTTATCTTTCTTCATATAATAATCGAGTGTCAGATCACCTTTTTCGTTATATATGGAAAGGCACCAGGTATGAGGTTGTTCTTCCCACTTCTTTGTATAGTCGAAGTGCTGGTGAAGTTTTCCTGATGGAAAATATTCTTTACAAAAAACATATTCACCAATTTTTAAATTATGAACCGAACTTAATTGTCCTTTTTCATTTAACCATTTATATTCTCCATCGAGCAATTTTATTGCTCCACCTTTTCCATTAGTAGTATTTAGAAATTCTAATTTGTAATTTTTCTTTCCGCAAGGACCCATAGGATAAATATTTGCTCCGTGGTCATAATACGTATATCTGCAATAAACAGCCTTGGTGCTGTCTTTTAGCTCCTTCCAGTTATCATTTAAATAAACGATCCATTTCCCGTCTTTTTTTCCTGCAGGATCAAGTTGGTTTATCTTTTCTGCCTGTGCATAAGAAAACAGGTTAAGTGTAAAGCAGAATAGAACAGAAGTAATTGTTTTCATTTTGAAATTAATTTTTGTTTGTTTTATAGTATAACGTTGCATTTTAAAAAGGATACATTTTTACCGAACTCTCTGAATATGCGTTACGGCTAAATGTGTTTTTTGAAATTAATATATTATTGACTTTAACGAATAGATGGATTACATTTGGATAAGCGTTCATTTTAAACTATACATTATGAAAACAAAAATTACTCTCCTATTTCTTTTGTTTGCTATGAACTTCGCTTCCAAAGCCCAAACGTACGTGACCATACCGGATACTAATTTTGTTTATTTTCTGATAAACAATTATCCTACATGTATGAGTGGCTTTCAAATGGATACTACCTGTCCTGATATTCAAGGAGAAATAACGCTTGATGTCGGCAATATGAATATTTCAAATTTAACAGGTCTTGAATATTTTTCAAATCTACATTATTTATATTGCTATAACAATCAGTTAACAAGCCTTCCTCAAATAACATCGAATTCTCTTTTGGACTTCTATTGTGATAACAATATGTTAACAAATTTACCTGCAATTCCAAGTTCAGTTACTGAACTTACGTGCTCCAACAATCAGTTAACAAGCCTTCCTTCTTTACCTAATCTTGATCGATTAGAATGCCAACATAATCAATTAACAAGCCTTCCTTCTTTACCAAGTTATCTTGTTTGGTTACATTGTGAACATAATCAATTAACAAGTCTTCCTGCACTACCAAATATGTTGTATTCCCTAACTTGTAATAATAATCAGTTGGCCAGCCTTCCTGCATTACCAAGCTCTTTGCTTGGTATAACCTGCGACAGTAATTTGATTTCTTGTTTTCCGGAGTTTCCCAGTACTTTTATTTATTCACTCTATTTTGATATTTCGCATAATCCTTTCAGTTGCCTGCCAAACTATGTTCCTGCCATGGATGCAGGGACATTGGCATATCCATTATGTGTCAACGGTGACACCATCAACAATTCAAATGGTTGTGCAAGTGCAAAGGGTATTGTTGGTTTTACATATAAAGACAATACAAGTAATTGTATAAACGACATTGGCGATCAAGGGTTGATTAATATTCCAATAAAATTATATAACACAAGTGGTATTCAGTTGGCAGAAACCTATTCACTTGCAAATGGCATTTATAATTTTTGTGATACTATAGGAACTTATACAACTCTATTAGATACAGTTGGAGCGCCCTTTTATTCTCAATGTATTTATCCCGGTATCGATTCTACCGTTACACTTTCAATCTCGACTCCACTGGTATCTGATGTCAACTATGACATAGCATGTAAGGCAGGCTTTGATCTTGGAATACAATCAGTAATTCCTACTGGTTGGGTCTTTCCGGGTCAACAGCATGAAGTGAATATTATTGCTGGTGATTTAAGTCATTGGTATAACCTGAATTGTGCGAATGGGGTTAGCGGCCAGGTAAAAGTAATCGTCACGGGTCCTGTTACATATGCTGGTATTCAACCAGGAGCTCATACTCCTATAGTAGCAGGGAATGTTCTTACTTATACCGTAGCAGATTTCGGTGCAATAAACAATTCGCATGATTTTGGTTTGCTATTCACAACAGATAATACTGCTCAAACAGGAGATCAAGTTTGTATCAATGTAATAGTTACTCCAGTTATTGGTGATAATGATACTAGTAACAATTCTTATCAGTTTTGCTATCAGGCAATCAACTCCTATGATCCAAATATGAAAGAAGTTTATCCTGTTGATGTTCCTCCTGCATTCCATGATTATTTCACATATACTATCCATTTTCAAAACACAGGAACAGCTCCTGCAATGAATATTCACTTGGTAGATATGCTAAGTAATAATTTAGATCCAGAAACTTTTCAAGTCACAAATTACAGCCATAACAATATCACTTCTCTAATTGGCAATGTATTAACTATTCGTTTTCCAAATATACAGTTACCTGATAGCACCAGTAATTCGGAAGGTTCTAAAGGTTTCGTGCAATACCGTATTAAGCCAAAAGCAAATTTACCTCTAGGCACTCAAATAACAAACACTGCAAATATTTATTTTGATTATAATAACCCGATAAATACAAATACAACTGTTAATACCTATACAGCTACCGCAAATGTGCAAAATTTAAATAGCACAATTAATAGCGTTTTAATTTCTCCTAATCCTTTTACATCACAAACTACCATTATGTTTGACAAAGAACAAAAAAACACTACCATAAAAATAATGGATGTATTGGGTAAAGAAATAAAAACAATAAACTTTACCGGCAAACAATTAGTTTTAGAAAAAGGAGACATGCAGAAGGGGATTTATTTTGTTCAGGTAATTGATAAGTCCTTCGACAAACTCAGGATGACAAATGTGGTAAATAAAAAAATAGTGATTCAGTAAATACTAACTAGTTCAATTGTTTGATTTCATCCTCCTGCCCTTCAAAGGAGGATATAATTCTGTAATGACGTAACATGTTTTGTAGTTTTTTATTCGGAATCTCTGTTATTTCAAAAATTCAATATTCCTTTTTAAACCACTGTACTTTGTACGCTTTACCGCTGAATTTTTAAATACGCGTTTAAAAGTTTCTTCGGTTATTTCCAGCCAATCTTTTTTTGTCATGCCGAGCAATTCTTCTTTGGGCTGGAAGTGTGGTTCTGAATGTGGCTTGGCAAAACGGTTCCAGGGGCATACATCCTGACAAACATCACAACCAAAGACCCAGTTGTCCATTTTGTTTTTAAATTCAGCAGGAATGTTTTCTTTCAATTCGATGGTTAAATAGGAAATACATTTGCTTCCATCCACGATGTGTGATGCAACAATAGCATCAGTGGGGCAGGCATCTATGCAGCGGGTGCAGGAGCCACAATAGTCTTTTATTGGGCCATCATAATCTAATTCCAAATCAATAATTAATTCAGCAATAAAATGAAAGGATCCACTTGATCGAGTAATGAGGTTGCTATGTTTCCCGATCCAACCCAATCCGCTTTTTTTTGCCCATGCTTTATCCAATACAGGAGCAGAATCTGTAAATGCCCGTCCGTCCACTTCACCAATATTTGATTTGATGAATTCCAACAATTGATTTAATTTCTCTTTGATAACCAAATGATAATCTTCGCCATAAGCATACTTACTAATTTTTGGTACGCTTTCGTCTTTCTGTTTTTCGGAAGGATAATAATTGAGTAATAAAGAGATCACTGACTTTGCTCCCGGAACAAGCAATCGGGGGTCGAGTCGCTTATCAAAGTAATTTTGCATATAGGTCATTTGTCCATGCCTGTTTTTATTCAACCAGTTTTCTAAATGAGGAGCCTCTTCTTCTAAAAAGGTTGCTTTGGAAATACCACAATAAGCAAAGCCAAGTCTTTTTGACTCAGCCTTGATTTTAAACGTGTTTTTTGTATTAGGCATAAAAATTTAGGCAATTATATTTTAAAAAAACAGAGGAATAAAAATATTTTTTTTATCCTATATGACAATCGAATAAATATCCAGTAGATTTTTTTTATTGGAGAAGTCTTTCAAAACATCTGTTTTTGAAACATAAAACATCCCCATTTATCAACCATTATTTTATTATTTAAAATATTTACACTAAAATTACCAAATATTTACTTAATAGAATTAATTGAGCATTTAAAGGATGAAAACAAAAGAAGAAATTAAACGTAATAAAATAATATTTTTGAGTTTTATCGTTCTGTTCGGAATAATATTAGTTTATTTATTGAAAGAATACTTTACAGCTTTTTTAGGCAGTGTTACGTTTTATGTTCTATTTAAAAGCTGGATGGATTATCTTGCAGGTGAAAGAAAATGGAAAAAAAGCATCGTAGCCCTTTTAATAATTTTGGTTTCTTTTTTTATCGTGCTTCTTCCGGTCACTTTATTTTTCGCAATGCTCTATAAAAAGGTGGCTCCTGTTATTAATCATCCTGCAGAATTTCTCAGTTACTTAAAACAAATCGATTATAATCTGAATAGTAAATTTGGAATTGAAGTTTTTTCTGATAAAAATATACAGGAAATCCAATCAACAGGTTCTAATATTGCATCAGGCGTAGTAAATGAGAGTCTCGCTTTTTTCGCATCGCTTTCAATGATGTATTTTTTACTTTATTTTCTTCTGATTAGTTATAACCGCATGGAGGCGTCCATTCTTGTCAATCTTCCGTTCAGTAATAGTAAGATCAAAATGTTCGGATCCGAATTAAAATCCCAAACATTCAGTAATGCTATCGGAATTCCTCTAATTGCAATCGTTCAAGGAGGTTTTGCTTATGCCATTTATCTTTTAACCGGTTTACCCGGAGCTGCTTTTTGGGCAATATTGACCGGATTCGGCTCTGTAATACCGATTGTGGGGACGGCCATCATTTGGCTGCCTGTGTCATTGTACTTCTTCATAACCGGACATATCTGGCAAGGTGTTGTTATAGTCTCCTGGAGCGCTATAATTATGGGAAGCATGGACAATGTGATTCGTTTTGTACTGGCTAAAAAAATGGCTGATGTACATCCTGTAGTGACTGTACTCGGTATTGTCTTCGGTTTGAATTACTTAGGGATTACCGGACTTATTTTCGGGCCATTGATTATTTCATACTTTTTGATCTTACTTAAAATATACAATACAGAATATCAAAAACCCATCGGCCTTCAAAAGAAAAAAGAAGTCGTTTTGGAAATTGGTGTACCTTTTATTTATACCAAAAAATTTATTCGAAAGGAAGATGGGAAATAATTTTTTATATTATTCCGTATCAAACAAACTTCCTTTATGGGCACGAGGGATCTTTCCAAGATGTTTATAGGCAAGGTCGGTAGCTTCGCGTCCACGCGGGGTACGTACAAGATATCCTTCCTGAATTAAAAAAGGTTCATATACTTCTTCGATCGTTCCTGCTTCTTCGCCAACAGCTGTTGAAATAGTAGTTAAGCCAACAGGGCCACCTTTAAATTTTTCTATCAAAGCAGATAAGATACGAATATCCATTTCATCCAGGCCGTTCTTATCCACGTTGAGTGCGGCAAGTCCGATGTGAGCAATTTCAATATCGATGGAACCATTGCCTTTTATTTGAGCGAAATCACGGATACGTCTTAACAAAGCATTGGCGATACGCGGTGTACCACGACTTCTACGAGCAATTTCAGCGGCAGCTTCATCCGTAATCGGAACATTTAAAATGCTTGAAGCGCGAACAATAATTTTTTTAAGAAGTTTGGCATCGTAATAATTCAATCGGGAATTAATTCCGAAACGGGCACGTAAAGGCGCTGTTAACAAACCGCTTCTGGTGGTTGCACCAATCAATGTAAATGGATTTAATTTGATCTGTACACTGCGGGCATTTGGTCCGCTATCGATCATGATGTCAATTTTATAATCCTCCATTGCCGAATATAAATACTCTTCAACGATCGGACTTAAGCGGTGAATTTCATCAATGAACAACACATCGTATTCTTCGAGATTGGTTAATAAACCCGCCAGATCACCCGGTTTGTCGAGCACAGGGCCGGAGGTGATCTTTATATTTACTCCTAATTCAGCTGCTACAATATTGGCAAGAGTTGTTTTTCCTAATCCCGGAGGTCCGTGTAATAACACATGATCCAGGGCTTCACTGCGTTGTTTCGCTGCTTTAACAAATATCTTTAAATTTTCCACTACCTCAAATTGCCCTGTGAAATCAGAGAATTCGGCAGGACGCAATACTTTTTCAAACTCTTTTTCGGAAGAGCTTAAGTTTTCGGAATCTGGGTTGATGTTGGGATTCATTAATTAAAAAATATCGATTTAGTTTTTGTACATTTTGTCATTTCGACTGCTTCGACTGCGCTCAGTATAAACTCCGCGAGAAATCTTTTTAATGTTTTCGATTATGCTGATAAATATAAAGATTCCTCCGCAACGGTCGGAATGACATTTCTTATTATTGTTAAATCATTGTCAGAAAATTGAACAGCGTCTAAAATTCAATTTTTTTATTTCAATGTAATGGTTGATTGACCTACAATTACATCATCACAAATAATATCTATTAAATATTTTCCGGGAATAAATGGATTGGGGTTGGCACAAAATACATCAAGGGCTACTTCTTCATTTTTATAATTTACATCTTGCTTAGCGGCATAATATCCTCTTGATCCATTGAATGAAACCATATTCATATCGTCCTGCGATTTGCAAAGCTCCTTGCCATCAGGTGTTGTAATGCGAATATAAACAGGTTTGGTTCCTTGTTTAGCGATTTTATTTTCGCCCAAAACAAATGAAACTTTTATTTTTTCGACACGTGAAGCTTTTGTTGTTTCCACTTCTTTTGTTCCACCTGATTTAAATTTAACACCTTTTACTGTAGGATTTTCCGCCTTTAAAATGGATCCTAAATTTACAGTGCTTTGTAAAGCATCTTTATCTTTCGAAAGTTTAGTGGTTTTATCTTTTTCAGCTGAAAGGTCGGAGCTAACTTTATTTTTTTCGGCAACAATGGTTTTGTTCAAAGTATTTAATGAATCAATTTCTACAATGTAGTGTTTCATTATACTGCGCAAGGTTTCTGTTTCTTTTCTAAGTCTAGAAATGATATATGCATCGCCTTTATGTTTTTCTGCTTGTTCAATCAGATCAGCAATTTCAATACGTTTTGCTTCCAATTCGGCTTGTAATCCTTTGTCGTTGGTTTGTAAGGTGGCATATTCTTCCTGCAGGGCCAATAGATCTGTTTTTACATTATCCCGTTCAACAAGCACTTCCTGCTTTTCAACTACTGTAACATTAGCTCTGTTTTTTTCCTGCCACCAAAGCCAAGCAAAGGTGCCGTTTCCACCTAATAATAATGCTAATAATATTAATAAGATCTTATTAGTTGATTTTTTTTCTTCCGGTTTGTTTTCCATAAATAAGGATTGTTTAATTTCGACACTGCAAAAGTAATACAATTTACTGTTATCGTACAAAAACTATGTTGAAGGACTTTATTTCACTCATATTTCCAAAAATATGTGTTTCATGCGGCAAAAGCTTATATAAAAATGAACATACTATTTGTACTTATTGTGCGTATCATTTACCTAAAACCAATTATCATTTAGATAACGAGAATCCGGTAGCAAAAATTTTCTGGGGACGCACAAATATATTTTCAGCGGCAGCTTTTTATAATTTTAATAAAGGAGGACAGGTGCAGCATTTAATTCACCAGTTGAAATACAAGGGGCGTTCAGAGGTTGGAGTTGCTGTTGGAAAGTTATATGGTTATGAATTAATACAAAGCGAGTATTTTAAAACGGTTACCATTATTATTCCTGTTCCCTTACACCCGAAAAGACAAAAGAAAAGAGGTTATAACCAAAGTGATTGTTTTGCCGAAGGTCTTGCGAAAAGCATGAAGGTAGAGGCAGACTGTAAAACTCTTTACCGTGCGTTTGAATCGGAAACACAGACTAAAAAATCACGTTTTAAGCGCTGGAAAAATGTGGAGACCATTTTCCAATTGCGTGATCTGAAAACATTGGAAGGCAAACATGTTTTATTGGTTGATGATGTTATAACAACCGGTGCAACATTTGAAGCTTGTGCCCAAACTTTATTGCAAGTACCCGGTATAAAAGTGAGTATTGCGGCTATAGCGTATGCGAGTCATTAGTTAGCATAAGAATAACCTGTTCAAAATTTAGAAGAAAATACGATTTTATTATTTTTTAGCATGTGTCGAACGCAGAAAAAAACTGAGATCGAGGATCATTTTTTTGAGATTTCTCTCGGAGTTTATCCTGAGGAAAGTCGAAGGGGTCGAAATGGCACCGTGTATATAAACTGGGAGCAGCCATTTAAAAATCAATTATTGATCGAAATAGTTTATCAGAAAATTAAAGAAAGAGTACTGTTTTTTAGAAAGGAATAATTTCAAGATATTATTTTACTAAGTTCCCATATCTATCGATATATCCTTCTGCACCATCTGATTTTACTTTGGCTTTTCCATTCTCAAAATCATAGATCCAATCAAACATAGGTCTGATGATCTCTTTTCCGGATGTATCTATCAAACCCCACTTTTGACCCTTTCTTACTCTTGCCAAACCATCCGAAAAATTTCCTACTTCATTGTATTTTGGAGAAACAACTACACCTCCGGTCGAATCAATGAATCCCCATTTTTTATTCAATCTTACTTTGGCTAGTCCATCACAAAAAGGTCCCTGGAATTCATATTTGGAGGGTGCTTTATTTTTTGTTTTTTGTGCAAAACCAATAGTAGAACAAAAGAGAAAAAGAAAGAAGAGGTAAAAAAAATTACGATACGATTTCATGTATTTGTTTTTTTATTTGATCACACCTAACTCTTTTCCGATCTTTTCAAAAGCAGCCAACGCTTTATCAATATGTGCTTTTTCATGAGCAGCAGACAGCTGAACACGAATACGTGCTTGTCCTTTTGGAACAACAGGATAAAAGAAACCGATAACATAAATTCCTTCGTTCAATAATTTTGAAGCAAACTCTTGCGCTAATTTTGCATCGTATAACATAACAGGAACAATAGCTGAATCCCCATCTTTAATTTCCAGACCCACTTTTTTAATTCCTTGTTTAAAATAATTTACGTTCCATTCCAGTTTATCGCGCAATTCGGTAGATTTACTTAATAGATCCAACACAGCGATGGATGCACCAACAATATGTGGAGCCAGTGAATTGCTGAATAAATAAGGGCGGGAACGTTGACGTAATAATTCGATGATCTCTTTTTTTGCGGAAGTAAATCCGCCCATAGCGCCACCCAATGCTTTGCCAAGTGTTCCGGTAACAATATCAACACGGTGCATTACATTTTTTAATTCGATGGTTCCTCTTCCGGTTTTTCCAATGAAGCCACTGGCATGACTTTCATCTACCATCACCAGTGCATTGTATTTATCAGCTAAGTCACAAATTTTATCCAATGGAGCAACAAATCCATCCATGGAAAAAACTCCATCGGTAACAATGATCCGGAAACGTTGTTTTTGTGCCTGTTTCAACTGCTCTTCCAGATCAGCCATGTCAGAGTTTTTATAACGATAACGTTGTGCTTTACACAAACGAACGCCATCAATGATGGAGGCATGATTCAATTCATCCGATATAATGGCATCCTCTTCCCCAAATAAAGGTTCGAATACCCCACCGTTCGCATCAAAGCAGGCAGCATATAAAATAGTATCTTCCTGTCCTAAAAAGGTAGAAAGTTTTTGTTCCAGCTCTTTATGGATATCCTGTGTGCCGCAAATAAAACGGACACTGCTCATTCCGTATCCGCGAGTATCTAATGTTTTATGAGCAGCCTCAATAACTTTCGGGTGTGATGATAAACCAAGATAATTATTTGCACAAAAAATAATTACTTCTTTACCATTAACTTTTACAACAGCGCCTTGCTCGGTTTCAATGATGCGTTCACGTTTAAAAAGGCCAGCTTCTTCAATGTTTTTTAATTCTGTTTGAAGATGATTTTGAAAATTTCCGTACATAATATATTTATTTGAGGTATCAGATTGAGATTTAGGATTATTGTTGACTGAAGAACAAAAGTATTGAATTTTTAGCTTAATTTGTAATGATTTTTTTGTAGGCAATAGTTGAAAATTTTGTTTTAAAATAATGAGTATCCTGAAGATCGAAATATATTTATTTAATTTTTTTCTATTCGTTTGTTAAACTATTTTAATGAAACAAAACAAAGCAATTAATTTTATCAGTAACTATCTGTTGTTTTTTTCTGCCTTCGCTTTTGTTTTGTTTTTTTTGATCCTTAGTTATTATAACCGGCCCACTTACGATGATCTTGGAAATATTTATTACGCAAAAGGAAAAAATATTTTCGAATATGTAAAGTTGTTTTATGATCAATATGGCGGACGATGGACCAGCTGGGCATATATCTATATTGCTTTTGCTGCAAGAGAAAACTTTCAATCAATCCCAGTTTCCGTATTTATCTATTATGCAATAACACTTTTCATTTTTATATATGCTGCAAAAGAAATTATCAGGATAGGCGCCTATAAATTATTTCAGGTTGAATTAGATAAAAAAACTACCATTACTTTTTCCATTTTATTTATTGCCTGTTTCTATTTTTTTACTTTTAATAATATTGAAGCCTGGTGGTATATCTGTTCAAGTTTTCATTATTTGCAAGGCATTGTTTTTTTGTTATTGGGTATCGCTATACTGCTTAAAAGAAATTTAAAAATAAGAGATCATTTTTTAATAGCCATAAGTTTTATTTATGTTGGCTCCGGTTATGAAATGTATGCTTTAATTGTTGGAGCTTTATTATTTAGTTGCATTGCGTATTTATATGTTAAAAGTAAAAACACTTCCTTTAAAGGTTTAACTATAGCTTTTGTGGCCTTGATGGTTTCAACTGTTGTTAGTGTTATAGCTCCCGGAAATGCGGAAAGAAGGAGCTACTTTAAAGAAAATATTGCCGAATATTTGCATCCGGTAACATTCCATGATATTTCAGAGATCTTAATTCAAAAGAAATTTTTAATCGCTTTTATTCTTTCTGCTGCCTGGCTGATACTAGGAATGAAATTGAAGAACAGTACAGCTGTTCTCCTGAATAAGAAGTATGTCAAAAATATATTTATCCTTTCAATCAGTTCAATCCTTTTGTCTATACTGATTCCTTATGCTTTTGCAATAGTGTTTACGTATGGGATCATACCACCTACAAGAGCCTGGACATTTACGAGTTTTGCTTTCGCCTTTTTTAGTTGTTTTTCATTCCTCATCATCGGTTATAATATCTCATTCTTAAATCAATCACTACGATCACTTCTTGCATTGCTTGTTTCAGCGTGCATTTTGTTGCTATTGACAAGCAATTTGTATTATCAATATAATTACGCAAGTAACTATTCAAAAAAATATGATCAATTGATTAATTCCTTTTTGGAAGCGAAAAAAAATAAACAGATCGCTCCATTCTATATGGAAAATCTACCCGACTCAGGAATGTTAATGCAATTAAATATGAATGATCCAACTTCCAACCCAATTTATCTTAAAAAGATTTTAGGAATTGATTTTGAAATTATCGTTAAACAATAGGTCAATTCATCGTTTTCTTTTTCTGAACCCATTATTTCAATAACTTTGAGAAAATATTTGATTCAAATAAAAATAATTTTCCAGTAATAAATGCCGACCCCAATAAATATTCATGATTTTATAGAGCTTTCGAAAGAGCATCCGATATTCGATGTTCGGAGCCCGGGGGAATATAATTACGGACATATTCCCGGAGCCATCAGCTTGCCTTTATTTACAGATGAAGAAAGAGCAGTGATAGGAACGGCCTATAAAAAAGAAAGCAGAGAAGCAGCTGTTAATAAAGGCCTGGCGTTTTTCGGGCCGAAGATGAAAGAACTTGCTACGACTGCAAAAAAGTCAACCAAGGGGACAATATTTTTAGTTCATTGTTGGCGTGGTGGTATGCGAAGTGCCAGCGTTGCATGGCTTTTAGAGTTGTACGGTTTTAAGGTGTATTTACTTATTGGCGGTTACAAATCATACCGGCATTTTGTATTGGAAAGTTTTTCTGAAGACAGAAAGATAGTAATACTTGGTGGACGCACAGGTTCTGGAAAAACAATCATTTTAAAGGAACTTGAAAAATTAGGGGAGCAAATAATTGATCTGGAACAGTTGGCCCACCACAAAGGGTCTTCCTTTGGTGCTTTGGGTGAAACACCGCAACCTACTCAGGAAATGTTCGAAAACGAATTGTTTTTACAATTGCAACAAACAGATAAAAATAAAACGGTTTGGCTGGAAGATGAAAGTAACAGAATTGGTTCCATGGTAATTCCTTCCTCTTTATTCGATAAAATGAGAGCATGTAAAAATGTATTTATTGATCTCCCTTTTGAAATTCGATCTCAGTATTTGACAGAAGAGTATGGAAAATTTAAACCCGAAGATCTGAAAGATGCCATTAAAAGGATCGAAAAAAGATTGGGCGGCCTAGCTACAAAAACAGCATTAGAAGCAATTGATTCAGGAAACATAAAACATGCCTTTGAATTATGTTTGATCTATTATGATAAAACATATACTTACGGAAAAAATAAACGAAATCCTGAAAGTGTTATTAATTGCACTTTTGAAAAATTAGAAGCAAGTGTAATTGCAGAAGGAATTAAAAACTATTCGAGATAAATGGAAAAGATAAAACTAACACAATATAGTCATGGTGGTGGATGCGGATGTAAAATAGCACCACAACTGTTAGATGAGATTTTAAAATCAAATTTTGTGGCACCCAAAAATGATAAACTGATCGTTGGAAATAGTTCAAAAGATGATGCTGCAGTTTATGATATTGGGAACGGACAAGGCCTCATCAGCACTACTGATTTTTTTATGCCGATCGTGGATGATGCTTTTGAGTTTGGAAAAATTGCATCTGCCAATGCGATCAGTGATGTATATGCAATGGGAGGAAAGCCGTTGATGGCAATAGCGATACTCGGCTGGCCAATAAATAAATTACCTGTTGAAACAGCGCAGCAAGTGATCGATGGAGCACGTGCAATTTGTGCAGAGGCTGGCATTCCTTTAGCTGGAGGACATAGCATTGATAGTCCGGAACCAATTTTTGGACTGGCAGTTAGTGGACTGATTGATCTCAAAAATCTGAAACAAAACAATACTGCGAAAGAAGGAAACTTACTTTATCTCACAAAAAAAATTGGTGTAGGTATTCTTTCAACTGCCGGGAAAAAGGGTATCTTAAAGGAAGAACACATTGGCATTGCAGCAAAACAAATGATGCAATTAAATAAGTTAGGTGAAAAAGCGGGGCAGCTTTCAGGTGTTACTGCAATGACTGATGTAACAGGTTTTGCTTTGTTGGGACATTTAATTGAGATGGCTGAAGGCAGCAATTTAACAGCTGAGATAAGCTATTCAAAAGTTCCTCTTTTCGAAGGATTAGAATTTTATACTTCGCAAAAATGTATGCCGGGGAATACACAAAAAAACTGGAAGAGCTTTGAAACAAAAGTTGCAGGCATGACCGAAGAGTTGACCTACACTCTTTGTGATCCTCAAACAAATGGAGGTTTATTAATTGCTGTCGATCCGGATTCGAAAACTGAATTTGAAAATTTATTGATCGCAGAAGGCTTAGGTGATTTTGTGGAGCCCATTGGAGTGATGAAAAGCAAAGGGGAGAATGTAGTTGTAATAAAACCATAATAATAGTGACTGAATATTTTTTACTTGGGCATGCGTGTTAGTAAAAGAAGAGCGATGTGTGAGTAAATAGGGGTTGTTGAGGAATTTGTGTAGTAATTGGAAATTTCTACCTTCTTAATTCCCCGATTACTTTTTTAAATGTTTCCACTACTTCATTAATTTCCTCATCGGTGGTATATTTCCCTAAGCTAAATCTTATCGAAGAATAGGAATCTTCATCATTCACGGCCATCGCTTTTAATACATGTGAAGGTTCTGACAGGGTAGAAGTGCAGGCTGAGCCCATGGCGACAGCTATAGTTGCGATTTTATTAATTATCGTTTCGGAAGGGATCCCTTGAAAACAAATATTTGCAGTATTGAATAAACGATGCCTGGTACTTCCGTTAATGAATACATTTTCCAAGGAGCAAAGTTGTTGTTCTAATTTTGTACGAAGTTTTGAAATTCGGGCAGAGTTTTCCCACATTTCCTGTTTTGCCAGTTCACATGCTTTACCGAGCCCGACAATGCCTGTAACATTTAATGTTCCGGAACGGATTCCGCGTTCATGCCCGCCACCATCCATTTGTGGAAACAAAGTAACCCTTGGATCTTTTCTGCGAACATACAATGCGCCAACACCTTTTGGTCCGTATAGCTTATGGGCACTGATACACATCAGATCAATGCGCTCTTCTTCCACATCAATATTTATTTTCCCGATAGCTTGTGTGGCATCGCATAAAAAAATGCTTTTATTAGAATGAACCAGATCAGAAATTTGTTTAATCGGCTGAATAACTCCGGTTTCATTATTGACATACATTACGGCAACCAATATAGTATCAGGGCTTAAGGCATTTTTTAATTCCTGCAGGTCGATCAATCCTTCTCTGTCAACCGATAAATATGTAATATCCGCGCCTTTTCGTTCCAACGCTTTACAGGTATCCAACACCGCTTTGTGTTCTGTTTTTACCGTGATAATATGTTTTCCTTTTGTTTGATAATTTTCCCAAACTCCTTTTATTGCAAGATTCAGTGCTTCGGTTGAACCTGAGGTAAAAACAATTTCTTGTTCGATACAATTGACCAGGTTGGCTACTTGTAGTCGGGCAGTTTTAACAGCATCTTCAGCGATCCAGCCAAATGAATGAGTGCGACTGGAAGCATTTCCAAATTTTTCGCTGAAGTAAGGCAACATTGTTTCCAGCACCCTTTTGTCAACAGGAGTGGTGGCATTATAGTCCAGGTATATTGGCTTTTTCACAGATCAAAAGTAAGGAATTAAACTTTCAAAATTGAGTGTCTGATTGTAGAGTTTTGTTTAGCTCTATTGTTCAGCATCTTTTTCTTCTGAGGTAATATTATTGATTTCTTCTGTGAGAAGATTGACATCCGAAATTAAACAACATGCTCCCAATGCCGGATATTCAGCAGGGTTTAATTACAGCTTTCCTTAATTAGTTCTGAGGCTTCTTCGCTACCTAAGTCAGCAGCTTTACGTAAATCCAGGCATCCGTTAGCTTTTTGATTCATGGAAATTTTTGAAATTCCTCTGTATAAATAAGGAGCTGCATCTTTAGGGTTGATCTCTATTGCCTTCGTATAATCAGCAATTGCTCCTAGGTAGTCTTTTAAATTATTTTTTGAAATTCCTCTGTTATAATATGCAATTGCATACTTCGGATTAAGCGCTATTGCCTTACTGTATTCTGCAATGGCCCCTTTGTAGTCCTTTAGCTCATCCTTTTCGACTCCACTGTAATTCAGCTCCACACTTGTTTGGCCGAAAGAATTTATGCTTAAAATAAAGGTAAGGAATAAAAAAAGTAATGTTTTCAAAATATGTATCTACTATCAAATGAGGATATAAAGTTAATGTAAATGAAAGTATTAAGCGAATATTCAAGGTTTATTTTATAATACTTCGAAACTATAGCAGCCGAATAAATATAAAATTTGTTATTAGCCCTCGTACCTCTATTCATAGTTTTGTTTATTTGAAGAATCAGAAAAAAGAGGCCGAAAGGTATTTATTCTTTAAAAGATTCCTTATTTAGAATTATTCTTAACTTTGTATTCTCAAAAATGAGCGAAGCAAAAACGATACTAAAAACAAGCATCGATCTGAAAAAAATTCGTGCCGACTTCCCAATACTTTCCCGCAAAGTAAATGGCAAGTCGCTTGTTTATTTTGATAATGGAGCAACTGCACAAAAGCCGCAACAGGTAATCGATGCCATTGATAGGTATTATAAAGAGCAAAATGCAAATATCCATCGTGGAGTTCATACCTTAAGTCAGGAAATTACCATTGCTTATGAGAATTCACGTTCAACAATTCAAAAACATCTGAATGCTGCCTATTCCCATGAGATCATTTTCACGAGTGGAACTACTGAATCAATCAATTTAGTTGCTACCTCCTTTGGGAAAAAATTTATTTCACAGGGAGATGAAATTATTATTTCTGAGATGGAACATCATTCTAATATTTTGCCCTGGCAAGTAGTGTGTGAAGAAAAAGGTGCGATTTTAAAAGTGATCCCAATCAATGATTCCGGTGAATTGTTGATGGATGAATACAAAAAATTACTTTCTGACAGAACAAAAATTGTTGCTGTTACACATATTTCAAATACACTTGGAACAATTAATCCCGTAAAAGAAATTATTGAATTGGCACATGCGAAAAACATCCCTGTATTGATTGACGGAGCACAAGCGGTTCCGCACACTTCTGTGGATGTTCAGGCATTGGATTGTGATTTTTATGTATTCAGCGGACATAAATTATTTGGTCCCACCGGAGTTGGAATATTATACGGGAAAGAGAAATGGTTGAATGAGCTGCCTCCTTATCAGGTTGGCGGTGGAACAATAAAAACGGTAACATTCGAAAAAACGGAATACGCAGATCTGCCACTGAAGTTTGAAGCCGGAACACCACATATTGAAGGAGGCATTGGATTAGCAGTTGCGATTGATTATATAAATGAAATAGGATTATCAAAGATTGCAGCCTATGAGCATGAACTACTGCTATATGCAACAGAAGCATTACAAAAAATTGAAGGACTAAGAATCATAGGAACCGCAAAAAATAAAGCGAGTGTGATTTCATTTGTTGTGGATGGATTACATCCTTTTGATATAGGGACTATTCTGGATCAATTAGGAATTGCAGTTAGAACAGGACATCATTGTACGCAACCCTTGATGCAATGTTATGAAATACAAGGAACGGTGCGTGCTTCATTTGCTTTTTATAATACCATAGAAGAAATTGATGAATTCATTATTGGTCTTAACAGAGCGATAAAAATGTTGAAATAAAATGAGCATCGAAGAAACAGAACAAGAAATAATTGAGGAGTTTGAGATCTTTGATGATTGGATGCAGAAGTACGAATACATCATCGATCTTGGAAAGTCATTGCCAATTATTGATGAGAAATACAAAACCGGTGACAAGTTGATAAAGGGCTGTCAGAGCCAGGTTTGGTTACATTCAGAACTAAAGGACGGAAAAATAATTTATACGGCAGATAGTGATGCGATCATTACCAAAGGCATTGTTGCATTGATGATACGTGTATTATCAAACCACACACCTGAGGAGATCATGAATGCGAAATTGAATTTTATTGAAAAGATCGGATTAACTCAACACCTGTCACCTACTCGTAGCAATGGGTTACTGAGTATGATCAAACAAATGAAAATGGATGCACTTGCATATAGTTCAAAGTTGGAAAGTTAGAAAGTCCAAAGTACATTGGATACCTTGCTGGTATAATTTATATTTAAATAATAATTTGTAATTGATTAAAATATGTTAATGAGTCAGGAAATTTTTTAGCCTGAAAAACTTTAAACTTTAAAATTTTTTTAAATGTCTGCAATAATAAATACTACAAATCCCGAATTAGCACAGAAAGTAATCGAGGTGATCAAAACCTGTTACGACCCCGAAATACCTGTGGATATTTGGGAACTGGGTTTGATCTATGAAATTAACCTGGATCCCGAAAATAATCTGAATGTAAAAATGACATTGACTTCTCCTTCTTGCCCTGTTGCAGAAACATTACCTCCTGAAGTGGAACAAAAATTGCGCGAAATAGAAGGGATCAAATCTGCAAAAATTGAATTGACATTTTATCCGCCCTGGGTGAAAGAAATGATGAGTGAAGTGGCTCAGGTGGAGCTTGGGTTTATGTAAAATAGAATTGAGACAGGAGAAGTGGGTATTTTTTATCCCCCAAAATTTATCTTACATTAATCTTCAAAAATGGAAATTGTAAATAAAGTTGCACAAAGCGGTCTGGTAACAATTGACCTGGAAGATTTTTATTCCGAGGGCGAACGCGTTCTGTTTGATATTAAAGATTTACTTTTTCAGGGAATGATCTTACGTGAAAAAGATTTGCGAGAATTTGTTGCAAAAGAAGATTGGAGCAACTACCAAAATAAATTTGTTGCCATAATTTGTTCGGTTGATGCTGTGATCCCAACCTGGGCATATATGCTATTGACGATACATCTGGAACCGTATGCAAAAAAAATTGTGTTTGGGGATCTTAAAACATTAGAAATTAATTTATTTACAGAATCCCTAAGTAAACTAAAAGTGGAGGATTATAAAGATGCTCGCATCGTAATTAAGGGTTGCGGGAAATTGCCTGTTCCAACATTTGCATATGTAGAAGTAACAAGACTCTTGCGTCCTGTTGCAAAAAGCATCATGTATGGTGAGCCCTGCTCAACAGTTCCTTTGTATAAAAAATAATTTTAAAAATTGTTTTATAGGTCAATTTCGACTCCTTCGACTTCGCTCAGAGTAAATTCCAGGAGAAATCTCGTCTCGGTAAGCAGATTTCTCTCTTCATTTCATTGCGTTCGAAATGACAGTCGTACGTGTCATTTCGACCATCGGGAGAAATCTCGTCTCGGTAAGCAGATTTCTCTCTTCATTTCATTGCGTTCGAAATGACTTCGTACGTGTCATTTCGACCATCGGGAGAAATCTCATCTTGATAAACAGATGTTTTTCTTCATTTCATTACGTTTGAAATGACAGTTGAATTTGTCAATGACAAAGTTCTAAAATAATAAAAATCAAATCTTTACTAAAATTTAAACAGGTTATTTCCTAGACGCAGTCTGATTTTAACAACACCCGGAGCCCGGGGTGCAACACGATTGCACTTTTGGCTTATCAGCATAAACAGTGATACTAAAAATTCCAAATACACCATTCTTATAATCGGCTAATTCTTTTCCTGATAAATAATTTTTTAATAGTTCGTCTGGGATAGAAATTGCTTTATCCTTTTGTACGGTACTGTTTTCAAAACCACTTTCTTTAATAATGTTCAGGTATTCACTTTTTTGAATTGCACCGGAAACACAGCCAGCATACATTTCTGCATCTTGTTTTAAACCATCAGGTAACTCACCAATTAATACCACATCAGAAATAGAAAAGTGTCCGCCCGGTTTTAAAACCCGGTAAATTTCTTTAAATGCATTTACTTTATTTGGAACAAGATTGAGCACACAATTACTAACTACTACATCTGCCACATTACTTGTTAGCGGCATCTTTTCAATTTCTCCTAAACGGAATTCCACATTGTTGAATCCTAATTTATCAGCATTCTCACGTGCTTTATTGATCATGGCTTCCGTCATATCAATACCAATTATTTTTCCTGTTTCCCCGGCAATTGCTCTTGCAACAAAACAATCGTTGCCTGCTCCCGAACCAAGATCGATCACCACATCTCCTTTTTTAATTAAGGCAAACTCTGTTGGTAAACCACAACCCAGACCAAGATCGGCATTTGGATCATAACCTTCCAGTTTTGAATAATCTTCACTGAAAATAGTGTAATCTACACCACAGGAATTACCTGCACCGCAACAAGATGTTTCATTTTGCTGTTTTGTTTGAAGAGCGATTTCGCTGTATTTCTCTTTAACAATTTGTTTTAATTTTTCTGAATTTTCCATTTGTTTGTTTTTTAAAATTATTATCGCAATGTTACGATTATTAAATAGTCTATTAATGATTCTGATTCTTCTTTCCCTCTGCACTTTCTCGACAAGCTCGAAATGACTGGGCGCTGTTCAGGCGAGGGTACAAAATGTCGAAGTGCGGAGGTCATCCTGAGTTTGTCGAAGGAGTGGGAAAGCCAACACACATGTTTCGATGCTTCGACAAAAGCTCAGCACAGGCCAAGATCAACATGACCGCCCACAGTCCGGGTTTGTCATTTCGAGCGGAGTCGATAAAGTGTTGATGTTTTTAACAACACTTTCCTTTTGTTTTGTAACTTTCAAATAACGCAACTAAATAGTTTTTTGCATTTGCCCATTCTGCTTCATCAATACAGTAACAAACTTTTACTCCATCAATATCTCCTTTTATTAATCCGGCATCTTTTAATTCCTTGAGATGTTGTGATACGGTGCTTTGCGATAGAGGCAACTCCTCTACAATATCACCACAAATACAAGTTTGTTTTTTTATAAGTAATTGAATTATTGCAATACGGGCAGGATGCGCTAAGGCTTTTGCATAGGCTGCTATTTTATTGCTTTTTACCGAAAATTCTTCTGCTTTAGTGGTTCCCATTTTTAAAATATCTATCGCAAAGATACGATTGATATTTTAAATAGCAAAATAATCAGTGAAATTATTTAGACTAATTGTAATTAATTAATGATTATTGTCAAAACAATAAATATAATTAGTCAATAAAAAAAAACAGCCTATTCTCTTATTTTATATTTTATTAACAGCTACAATAAAGATGAACACTTTAAAAAAAATATTAATTGCCATAGATGATGGACCGGCTTCTGAAGGCAATGTCATATTAACAGGTAGCAATTGGTTTAACTTTGTTTGTTAGTAGTGCATTATAGAGGAAGAGTTCAAATATTTTTTC
>Ga0156174_1100_pt1 | contig 58217 bp, 37 predicted proteins | sample RifCSPlowO2_12_FD_107827 | JGI IMG/M metagenome (GOLD analysis project Ga0156174, IMG submission 107827) | Bacteroidetes bacterium RIFCSPLOWO2_12_FULL_35_15
TTTTACAAATTTTTAGTCCTATTGAAAACTTAATTTATATTGCAAAAAAAAGAGGCTGCCCTTTTGAGACAGCCTCTTTTTATTTTCAAAAATAAATTTGGTAATTATTCTACAACTATTTTCTTGTAGCTGTTTTTACCATTTACATTGATTGCAACAAAATAAATTCCTTTTGCAATTGATGGTTCCATCATTAATTTTCTGTTTTGTTTTCCGGCAGTTTGTTCTTCTTTATTAAAGAAAGTAGTTACAACTTGTCCGGTAACATTAATTAAGGTAGCAGAAACTGTTGAGTTTGCTCCTAATTCGTAAGAAATGTTAGCTGATTCGGAAACAGGATTTGGGAATACAGAAAGATTGATGTTTGTTGCTTTTTGTTCAGCAATACCAACAGCAGAAAGTGTTACTGTTTTTGTTCCTAAGTTCCAAAAATCTCCAGATGTACCACTGTTAGAATTTGCAGCTAATCCACAATAATTAAATGTAACGCTTCCGGAAGCAGGCGCTGTCCATGTAAAATTAAAATCTACGCTACCGGTAGTTGTTGTATTTCCGGTACCTGTCTGAACAATTTCATTAGTCAAAATTTTAGTATTTGTCCCTGCAGTTAAAGTTCCAGCACTTGCCGCAAGATCAATTCCTGCATTTGTTTCTCCTGTATATGCAACTGTTGCAGTTACAGTATAAGTTGTATTTGGCACATAACTATTTCCCATAGCAGGATTAAAAGATAACGAAACATTAACATTAGCTGTTGCAGCTGAACCATGGCAACTACAACCGGTGGTTGTTTTACCTGCCTTACCATTGTTATTTAGAACTCCAAAGGACATTAATCCTAAAGCTACTAATGATGCCAAAGAAAGAGTAATTGTTTTTTTCATAGTTGTATGTTTTAGATAGAGTTAATATTAATTTTTACCAAAAGTACAGAGTATATTAAATACAAAACAATGATTTTACTCACTTTTAACAAAATTGTCTTTCAAAATAAATTAAAGCAAAAAAAACAAAAGCCCTTCTACTAAAATAACATAAGACATTTTGCTATATAAATAGCTATTGAACAGCTATTTTCTTATACCTGATTTTTCCATTTACATTCATTGCAACAAAATAAATTCCTTTTGCCATGGAGGGTTCGATGGTTAAAGACCTATCTTGAATTCCTGCAGTTTGTTCTTCGTTGTTAAAAAAAGTGGTAACTGCCTGACCTTGCATATTAATTAAGCTTGCTGAAACGATTGAGTTTGAAGCTAGTTCATAAGAAATGTTTATTGATTCAGAAACAGGATTAGGGAAAACAGACAGATTTATTGTTGGATCACTATTTTCTGAAATGCCTGTTGCAGATGAAACAACAACAGAGCCTTTGTTCCAATGATCACCTGTGTCATCTGTACCATTTCCATTTGTTGCATTCCCTGCAAAAGTAAAGGTTACCGATCCTGAAGCCGGTGCAGTCCATAAAAAATCAAATGTGTGAGAACTTGTGGCCGAATTTCCGGTACCAGTATGGGTGATTTCTGTACCTGATTTTTGTGTGTCGCCATTTGGACCTGCCGCCAATGTTCCGGAAGAAGCCTTCACATCCAAACCAAACTTAACCTGGCCTGTTTCCTGAACCAGAAGATTAAGCGTATAGGTATTACCGGGAGTATAACCAACAGAAAACAAAGTACTTGTTGCGGAAGTTAATGAAACAGTTACACCAGCATTTGCTACTGAAGAATGGCAGGTACAACCTGTTGTTGTTTTACCGGTAATACCTGTTGAACTTATAACACCAAATGACATGAATCCTAAAGCCAGTATAGATGCCAATGAAAGAGTAATTGTTTTTTTCATTTTGATAATTTTTGAAAGATTAGTAATTTATCTTGAGTTATTTATATTATATGATTACTATCATGTTTTATATAATATTGCCAATAATACAGATACTTATGATTAAAATCAAATTTTTTTCAAAAAAATATAATTTATAGATTAAAAACAAATTTAAAAGAGGGAAAATGGATTTTAATTGATGAATAAAATTCAAAAATGTGTATTATTTCCTTGCATATTAATTGTAAATTCGCCAATTCAAACAAAAATTTAAAATGTCTCAATTCCATATACTTAAAGTTAGTGATATCGTTCGTGAAACAGCCGATACAGTTTCATTAGCATTTGATATTCCTACTGAATTAAAGCAACACTATCAATACAAGCAAGGACAATATTTAACCTTAAAATTTATTATTGATGGTGAAGAGTCCAGACGCGCCTACTCTATATGCAGCAGCCCTGTTGAGGAACATGAATTACGTATTGCCATAAAAAAAGTAAAGGATGGAAAAATATCTACTTATATAAACGATGTAATAAAAATTGGCGATCGGATTGAAGTGATGATCCCCATGGGGAATTTTTATACAGAAATGGATCCGGAACATAAAAAAAATTATGTTTTGTTTGCAGGAGGAAGTGGAATTACACCTATTCTTTCTATTTTAAAAACAGTATTAAAATCAGAACCGTTTAGTACCATCACTTTATTTTATGGTAATAATGATGAAGCTTCCATCATCTTTAAAAAACACCTTGATACACTGGCTTCAACTTATTCAGAAAGATTAAAAGTTTTCCATATTTTAAATAATGCACCACTATCTTATCCTCATTTATTACGTGGAATGTTGACCAAAGAAAAGTGTTTAGAACTTATTAAAGCCAATGTGAATTTTGCTCTTGATAATGAATTTTTTATTTGTGGTCCAGGAGCAATGATGGATAATGCTGTTGCGGCATTAAAAGAGATGAAAGCTCCGGAATCGAATGTTCATATCGAATATTTTTCTGCACCAAAAAGCAATGAACCGGAGCAGGAAATTATTGAAAATGTGACCGGTGCAAAAGCACTGATTATAAAAGATGGAGACGAATACAATGTAGAGCTGTTACCTAACGAAACCATTTTACAAGCGGCATTACGAATTGGCTTGGATGCACCATATGCTTGCCAGGGAGGCTCCTGCTGCACTTGTCGTGCTTTACTTGAGGAAGGCAAAGTGAAGATGACTGTAAATTACGCATTATCGGCTGCAGAGGTCGAAAAAGGATATATCCTGACTTGCCAAAGCCATGTAACAACTCCTAATGTTGTGGTTAATTATGATAGAGGAATGTAGTAGGGGAACTTATTAACCTAAGTTTGAAAGTTAATTTCGCAAATTTATTAATATCCGAGCCATTCACACGTTCTCGATATATTTTTCAAAAAAGAAAAATACTCGAACTGACCACACAGAAGAATTGGCATTACAGTCTCTTCGAGTTCGATCTTAAGAGGGCCACCTAATTTCCTTCATCTTATCAAGAACAAAATCACTGTTTCCGTATTAAATAAATTTCTAATTTTGAAAACTATGATTAATGTCATAAATTTACTTCTTAAAAAATGAAGATTTTAGGAGGTAATAAGGAAAATAAAATCTACAAAAGCTGAAATATTTAACTAATTTGCGTTAGGGATTCCTTCGACAAGCTCAGGATAAAATCCGCGGAAATCCCGCAGCGTAGCGAGGAATTACAGTCCTTGAACTTCGCGGAGGATAAACGCCTAACACGACCCGCAGGGGAACGCCAAAAAAAATAATAGAGAGAAAAAATCATGGAAAACGAAAAACAGCTGGAGCAATTTGAAGCAAAAATTAATGCCGATAGCAAAATTGAGCCGAAAGACTGGATGCCTGAAGATTATCGCAAACACCTTATTCGTCAGATATCACAACATGCTCATTCCGAAATTATCGGGATGCAACCCGAAGGGAATTGGATCACACGTTCCCCGAGCTTACGTGCTAAATTAATTTTGTTAGCCAAAATTCAGGATGAAGCCGGACATGGTTTGTATTTATACAGTTCGTGCGAAACACTTGGTATTTCACGTGAAGAGTTGATCGAACAATTACATACAGGGAAAGCAAAATATTCCACCATTTTTAATTACCCGGTTTTAACATGGGCCGATGTTGGTGCTATCGGTTGGTTGGTGGACGGTGCAGCTATCGTCAATCAGATTTCCTTACAACGGACTTCGTATGGTCCGTATTCACGTGCTATGGTTCGGATCTGTAAAGAAGAAAGTTTTCATCAGCGTCAGGGTTATGAGATCATGGGCAAATTAGCAAAAGGAACAGCCGAACAAAAAGAGATGGCTCAAGATGCGATAAATCGTTTGTGGTGGCCAACATTAATGATGTTCGGACCTCATGATGCGGACTCTGCACATACCGGAAAAGCAATGAAATGGAAAATAAAACGCGAAACGAATGATGAATTGCGTCAGCGCTTTATTGACAAAACAGTTCAACAAGCTGAGATCATTGGCCTTACAGTTCCTGACCCGGAATTGAAATGGAACGCTGAAAAGAATAAGTATGATCACGGTAAAATTGATTGGGAAGAATTTAAACGTGTTGTAAATGGTGATGGTCCATGTAATAAAAAGCGAATGGATAATCACCTGAAAGCACATAATGAAGGAGCCTGGGTGCGTGAAGCAGCAACAGCGTATGCAGCAAAGCAAGTGAAGGAAGAGGTTGTTGGGTGATTAGTTGATTAGTTAATTTGGGGATTGGGTGTATAAGGGTTTCATAAACAGTAAATATTCCTAATTCGTAGATTCGTCCCGATAGCTATCGGGATTCGTATTCGTAGATACTTAATAATAAAAAATAAAGAAAAGATGAGTAATGTAAAAGATTCACAATGGCCATTATGGGAAGTATTTGTACAGGCTAGTCCGGGTATCCCACACAAACATGTTGGCAGTGTTCATGCACCCGATAAACAAATGGCGATGCAAAATGCCCGCGATCTATACACACGCAGAAGCGAAGGAATCAGCATTTGGGTAGTACCTGCTGAAGCAATAGTCGCATCCAATCCTGATGACAGCGATATGTTATTTGAGCCATCCAACGATAAAGTGTATCGTCATCCGACTTTTTATGTAATGCCTGAAGGCTCAAAAAATATTTAATACTATCATGACAAAACAAGAAGCATTATTTAACTATTGTCTTCGCTTGGGCGACAACTCTTTGATCCTTGGCCATCGCTTATCGGAGTGGAGCAGCAAAGCACCAATTATTGAAGAAGATTTAGCATTAACAAATATGGCACTCGACTTAATCGGTCGTTCGGTAGCATTACTAAAATATGCTGCGGAAGCAGAAGGCAAAGGTCATAGCGAAGATGATCTGGCATACAGACGTCCTGAACGTAAATTTTATAATAACTTATTAGTGGAACAACCGAATGGTGATTTTGCTGTAACCATTGTTCGCCAGTTTTTCAATTCAACTTTTGAATTTCTGTTGTATGAAGAATTGACAAAAAGTAAAGATGCAACTATCGCAGGTATTGCTGCAAAAACGATCAAAGAAATAAAATACCATCTGCGCCATGCAACAGACTGGATGCTGCGTTTAGGTGATGGAACTCCTGAAAGTCATCTTCGCGTGCAAAATGCCTTGAACGATCTTTGGATGTTCAGTGATGAATTATTTGAAATGAATGAAGTGGATGAGATCCTTATTAAAGAAGGTATAGCTGTTGACCTGACTACTTTGAAAACGAACTGGGAAAAAAGAATTAATGAAGTTATTTTAGAGGCCACATTAATTGTTCCGACAAGTACATTCATGCAAACAGGAAGCAGACAAGGGATCCATTCTGAATATTTAGGATATATCATTGCAGAAATGCAATATTTACAACGGGCCTATCCGGATGCGAAATGGTAATACCCCTCCAACCTCCCCACAAGGGAGGCTTTTTAATATTTTGTCAATTTCGACCAAAGGGAGAAATCTTTTTCAAATAAAAACAGATGCTAACCGAAAAAGAGATATTCGATATTCTTTCTGAAATTCCCGATCCTGAAATCCCTGTTATAACGATCAAAGATCTGGGAATACTGCAACGTGTGGAAGTAACAGGTAATACATGCGAAATATTTATTACACCAACCTATTCAGGCTGCCCGGCAATGAAGATGATCGAAGACCAAATTCAAGAAGCTTTAGCACCTTATCAGATCACAACTATCAAAGTAAATTTAATTTATTCTCCTGCCTGGACCACTGATTGGATCAGTGATGAAGCAAAAGAAAAACTTCGTATTTATGGAATCGCTCCTCCCGAACATTCAAGTCTAGATAAAGGTGCACTTACAGGAAAAGCCAAAGAATTAAAATGTCCATTGTGTAATTCGAAAAATACCGAAATGATCTCCCAATTTGGATCTACTGCCTGTAAAGCACTTTATCGCTGCAAAGATTGCAAAGAGCCATTTGATTATTTCAAATGCATTTGATCTATTGTTGATTGGGTAGCCTTTGCTGAATCCATCGAGTAAGCTCGAATTATCCCTGAGTTTGTAAAACCAACATTCGTATATTCATACTGATTCGTATTCGTAAATTACCTCCAAAAGATTATCTTTGAATTCTTAAATTTCAAATTGAATAATTATGACTTTTATTAAAACCCAAATGGATGGAAGTGTTTTGAAAATTACACTTAACCGTCCTGATAAATTCAATAGTTTTAATCGTGAAATGGCTTTACAAATGCAAGCCGCATTAGATAACGCAGCTACAGAAAAAACAATTCGCGCTATTTACATCACCGGAGAAGGAAAAGCATTTTGTGCCGGACAAGATCTATCGGAAGTTGTTGATCCAAATGGAATAGGGCTGGATAGAATTGTTACCGAGCATTACAACCCTATGATCGAAAAGATCAGAAATATTGAAAAGCCGGTAATTTGTGCTGTCAATGGTGTTGCTGCAGGAGCCGGAGCAAACATTGCGTTGGCTTGTGATGTGGTGATTGCCGGTAGTTCTGTTGCATTTATTCAGGCATTCAGTAAAATTGGTTTGATACCGGATAGCGGAGGAACATTTTTTCTTCCTCGCTTAATTGGGTTTGGAAAAGCTTCTGCTTTGATGATGCTGGGCGATAAAATTTCGGCACATGATGCAGAAAAAATGGGAATGATCTACAAAGTTATTGAAGATGAAAAATTGCAAGCTGATGCCTTTGCAATAGCAAAAACATTAGCGGATATGCCAACGATCGGAATCGGTTTGACTAAACGTTTGTTGAACCAATCAATGACAAATAACTTAACCGCTCAATTGGATGCTGAAGCAAAAGAACAAACTAATGCAGCTAAAAGTTACGACTATAATGAAGGAGTAAACGCGTTTTTGGAAAAAAGAAAACCTGTTTTTAAAGGGGAGTAAAAATTTGCCGCAAAGGCGCGAAGCGCGAAGAAAAATTTTAAAGATGAAACAAATAGGAATAATCGGATCAGGAGCCATGGGCTCAGGGATAGCTCAGGTAGCAGCAACTGCAGGACACCAGGTATTTGTATATGATACTAACAAAGCTGCACTTGATAAAGCAAAAATTAATTTAGAAACTACATTAAAGAAGTTAGTGGAGAAACAAAAACATACTGATGAAACAGCAAGTGAGATTTTTCAACGCACACATTTTATCAGCGATATAAAAGAGTTCAAAAATTGCGGATTAGTGATCGAAGCCATCGTTGAAAATCTTGAAATAAAGCAAAAATTATTTATCGAATTAGAAACTATTGTTTCTGAAGATTGCATTTTAGCCAGTAATACCTCCTCCCTATCCATTACCTCCATCGCATCAGCATGTAAAGATCCGAAGCGTGTGATCGGGATACATTTTTTTAACCCTGCGCCAGTAATGCCATTGGTTGAAATTATCCCTGCACTTACAACCGCACCAAACATAACTGAAAAAACAAAAAAATTAATTGACACCTGGGGAAAGGTAACAGTTCTTACAAAAGATACTCCCGGCTTTATTGTTAATCGGGTGGCTCGCTCCTATTATGGTGAAGCAATTCGTATCTATGAAGAAGGGATTGCTGACTTTGTAACTATTGATTGGGCAATGAAAACTTTTGGTGAATTTAAGATGGGGCCTTTTGAATTGATGGATTTTATTGGTAATGATATTAATTACAAAGTAACAGAAAGTGTATGGGAACAATTTTTTTATGAGCCTCGCTTTAAACCATCCTTAACTCAAAAGCGTTTATACGAAGCCAAATGGTATGGACGTAAAACAGGAAGAGGTTATTATAATTATGCCGAAGGTGCATTTATTCCGGAACCGGATAAGGATGAAGTAACCGGCAGATATATTTTTAAACGTATTCTGGTAATGCTTATCAATGAAGCCATTGATTCGTTATACCTAAAGATCGCAAGTAAAGATGATCTTGATCTGGCAATAACAAAGGGAGTAAATTATCCGAAAGGTTTATTGAAGTGGGCCGATGATCTCGGACTACAAAGTGTTTTAGATACTTTAAATGAATTATATATTGAATATGCAGAAGACCGTTATCGACCAAGTGTATTATTAAAACAAATGCTTAGAGAAGGAAAAACATTTTATTAATATCGAAATGAAAAATAATTCATCACCAGAAAATATTGTCAGCATACTATACGAAAAGGATGCTTTTACACAATGGTTGGGAATTGAAATCATAGAAGTAAAACAAGGAAGTTGTATGTTGCAAATGACCATTCGAAAAGAAATGTTGAATGGGTTTGCAATTGCACATGGAGGAATAACTTATTCATTAGCTGATACAGCTTTGGCTTTTTCATCAAATACGCAAGGAAAAAAAAGTGTTTCAATCGAAACAAGTATTTCACATACAGAATCCTTAAAAGAAGGTGATGTAATTACAGCCAGTGCCGAAGAAATAAGTCTAAGCAATAAAATTGGCATCTATCAAATTACAATAAAAAACCAACATGATAAAACTGTAGCTTTGTTTAAAGGGACAGTATATCGTACCAGCAAGGAATGGTTAATTGATTAAATTTTAGTTGGTTAATAGTTAATTTAGTCAAATAGGATGAAAAATTTTGAGGATTTAGAATCATGGAAATTATCCAGACAACTTAGAAATGAAATTGCTTTGTTGGGTTATGGCCGTTTTCATTACCAGGAAAACATTCAATTTTGCCGACATTCACGCGGCTCACTAACAGAAGTTTTGGATCATTTGATCTGTGCTTATGATTGTAATTATATTAATGAGAATGAATTAAATTTATACAGAGAAAAAGTAAGTCATATTTTAAAAATACTGAACGGATATATTTCATATTTGAGAAAAAAAAGGAAGAGTACCTACACAGCCTTAATAACTTATTTAACCATTTACTTAATTAACTAAAATGAAAAACGCATTTATTATTGATGGAGTAAGAACACCAATCGGAAATCTCGGTGGAACATTATCAACAGTTCGTACAGATGATTTAGCAGCATTTGTAATCAAGGAATTGATCAAAAGAAATTCAAGTATTGACACCAAACAAATAGCAGATGTTATTTTAGGTTGTGCCAATCAAGCCGGAGAAGATAATCGTAATGTAGCTCGTATGGCTTTGTTGTTAGCCGGTCTGCCTTATCAGGTTCCGGGCGAAACGGTAAACCGTTTATGCGCTTCCGGTTTATCAGCATGTATGAATGCAGCTCGTAGTATTATGATCGGAGAAGGTGATTTATTTATTGCAGGAGGTGTCGAAAATATGACACGTGGCCCTTTGGTACTTTCGAAAGCAACCTCAGCATTTGCACGTGATCAACAGATCTTTGATTCATCATTCGGATGGAGATTCATCAATCCTAAAATGAAAGAAATGTATGGCACTGATGGAATGGGGGAAACAGCTGAAAACCTTGCCGACAGAGATAAAATAAATCGTATGGATCAGGATAATTTTGCTTTGTGGAGTCAGCAAAAAGCTGCTGCAGCCCAAGCTAAAGGACGATTTGCAAAAGAAATTATAGGTGTTTCAATTCCTCAACGCAAAGGTGATCCAAAACTTTTTGATAAAGATGAATTCATGAAACCGGACACCACATTGGAAGGTTTATCAAAACTAAAAGGATCCTTTAAAAAAGAAGGTGGCACTGTTACTGCGGGCAATGCATCAGGTTTAAATGATGGAGCTATTGCACTCTTATTTGCTTCAGATGAAGGAGTAAAAAAATACAATTTAAAACCGAAAGCAAGAATTGTTTCAAGCGGTGTAGCCGGTGTTGAGCCGCGCATCATGGGAATCGGCCCTGTTGAAGCGAGTAATTTAGCATTAAAACGTGCAGGATTAACCATGAAAGACATGGACATCCTTGAATTGAATGAAGCATTTGCAGCACAATCATTAGCTTGTACACGAGCATTTGGTTTGGCAGATAATGATCCACGAATAAATCCAAATGGTGGAGCCATTGCATTAGGGCATCCATTAGGCATGAGTGGAGCACGAATATTAAATTCAGCTGCTATTGAATTACAGGAACAAAATAAACGCTATGCACTTGTAACACTTTGTATTGGTGTTGGACAAGGATATGCTGTTATTATAGAAAAAATTTAGGATTTATTTATTCAGGATTTAGGATTTGTAGTATGACAAAAGAGGAACTTAAAAAAAGGACAAAATTATTTGCAATTCGCACATTTAAATTCGTAAATACATTACCAAAAAGTAAATCTACGGATGTTGTTTCTTATCAAATTTTTAAATCATCTTCATCCGTTGCTGCTAATTATCGGGCTGTATGTAGAGGGAAATCAACTGCTGATTTTTTAAATAAATTAAAAATTGTTGACGAAGAAGCTGATGAAACTCTATTTTGGTTAGAATTCATAAAAGATTTAGAAATTGAATGCGACAATAAAGAATTGGAATATTTAATGAAAGAATCTGATGAGCTTGTTGCTATCTTTTCATCCTCAATAAGAACTATAAAATCAAAAAATCCTAATTCCTAATTCCTTAATGATAAAATGATTTACGAATTTAATGGCTACAAGCCGGTCATTCACGAAAGTGCTTTTATTCATCCCAATGCAACTGTTACAGGAAATGTAATTATTGGAAAGGATGTGTATGTTGGTCCGGGTGCTGCTATACGTGGCGACTGGGGACAAATAATAATTGAAGACGGTTGTAACATCCAGGAAAACTGCACCATTCATATGTTTCCGGGGACAACGGTTTTATTAAAAGAAGCAGCACATATCGGACATGGTGCCATTATTCATGGCGGAACAATTGGTAAAAATGTGTTAGTGGGAATGAATTCTGTTGTGATGGATAATGTTGTGATTGGTGATAATTGTATCATTGGTGCATTGACTTTAATAATCGCTGATACCATAATTCCTGATAGAAAAGTAGTTGTGGGAAATCCCGGAAAGATCGTAAAAGAAGTAAGCGATGAAATGATCGAATGGAAAACAAAAGGGACAAAACTATATCAGCAATTACCAAAAGATTGTAAAGCAACCTTAAAACCTTGCGAACCTTTAAGAGAAGTAGAACCTAACAGGCCGCAACAACAAAATATTTATAAAACATGGAATAAAACAAAATCTTAGAGTATGTTTAGATTTCTAAAAATAGTTTAACATTATTTAGAATGTCATTCCGACTACTTCGGCTTTGCTTAGTATAAACTCTGTGGAGGAATCTTTATTTATTCACATAATTGTAAACGAGTAAAATGATTTCTCTACTCCGCAAGAAATGACTAAAGACTTAAATAGATTGTTTTAAAATTATCAGATGAGTGCAGAAGAAAAAAATGAATTCGAGAAACAACATGAAATGAAAACCTATTACCTGGTGTTTTTGAAATCAGGCCCGAATAGAGATCAGGATTCATTAACTGTTGAAAAACTCCAGGAACAACATATTGCACATTTAACAAAAATGGTAAATGACAGCAAAATGGATATTGTAGGACCGCTTCTTGATGATTCAGATATAAAAGGAATTTGTATTTATAATGTTTCCTCTGCTGATGAAGCAGAACAATTAGCAAAACAAGATCCTGCTGTAATTGCCGGACGACTGATCATAGAAGTACATCCTTTTTACTCTGCAAAAGGTGCATCCTTAAAATAAATCAAAAATAACAATTGAAAACACATGAACTTATACCTACATTTTATACTTGTCAATTCAGAATTCAATCAAGGTTTAGCCGATGATCTGAATGAAGGACAAGAATCCGAAGATAACATCAAACATTTATGGGAAGATGAATTGCTGGTTTCTGAACCGGTAAAAGAATTCAAAATAAAAAACAATGCGATCTATACATTAGCAGGATATTTTCCGGATGATAAGCCTTTCAGTTTTGAAATTTGGGATACTACTATTGTTGATTGCTTGACTGAAAGCGGAAATCAAATGCAATTTGCTGTATCAAAAAAGCTATTAAAGAAAACCGAAAAAATAGTGGATGAAAAAACAAATGACACACATTTGTATTTTTATTTGCGTGATGCGATACCAATGGAAAACCCAATGAATGGTGTTTATATTGTTAAATCAGATTTCCCAAAAGAGTTGAAAAAAAATGATTAATAAATCTTTCTCAAAATATCTTAGAAAGGATATTATTATTGAAAGAGTTATGCTTTGCACAAACTATTAATCGAACTCCCGTTTGTACTATAAGTCTTGACTCTTCGCTAATATTAATGTATTAAAAAGATAAACCCAAAATGAACTGTTCATCTTGGGTTTATTATTTTTTTGATAAAAATGAATACTATTTTTGTATTATCATTTTTTTATTTACCAACCCTTCATTTGTTAAAACAGAAATAAAATAAATGCCGGAAGGCATCTCCAGATCATTGAAAACAATTGAACCATTTATGCTTTCAGGTTTCTTCAGGTTCTTGATTTCTTGCCCAACATTGTTATACATCATAATTGATTTAACAATGACAGTTGAAGGAAGCTTGATAGTTAACATATCAGACGCAGGATTTGGAAAAAGGCTCACATTTGCATCCAACGAATTCTCGTCAATCCCAACATTACAAGCTGTTACAGAAATATCGTCAATCGCATAAAAACAAACCTTACTAGTGTTTGCACTATTTACAATAACAGTATCTGTATTTAAATCATTGCTAAAATTCCCAATTAATATATATTTTTCTCCTCCGGACGCTGTAAAAGACCCTGAAATCAATAACCATCCAGTAGCGGAAAGCATATTCCCGGCATTATTTTGAACCTGTGGAGTAAAAGAGAGGTTGCTTGTAGTTGATTGATTCACCAAAGTAGTTGAAAAATAGGCTCCAATTCTATTGCATGCATACCGATAATTGGAACGTTTTACATAAAAACTAACACAGTAGTTTTGCCCTGCACTCAATGTTGCTGACAAAGGAGCTTCCATATACTCACGATTATTAGCAAAAGTGTTATATAAATAAACGCCTGAACTTCCAATCCCGGTTCTTGCAGAAAGATTTTGTGTTGTACAGGTACTGTTAAATAAATCGGGGGTACCCATTGTTGCCGAAATCCAAGGTGGAGCTTTAAATATTTGACTCACTGCGGGACATGTATCCTGAACTTCAAAGCCAGGGTTTGGAACAAGGTTTTGAGCCTTTGAAAAGTTAAAACCAATAGTTAAATAAAGAATTGAAAAGAGTAATTTTTTTTTCATGGTTTTGAATTTATGTTTATTTATTTACACGAATGTATTGAAAAACATATTAATAAAAGAGGATATAAAAAAACTAAAATTTATAATATGCTCTGATTCCTATAGCGTGTTGAAATTTAAGTCTTGGATTTTCGCCAATATTAATACGTTCGAAAGAAGGATTGTATCCAAGTTGAACTGTCCAGCTTGGGCTCATACTAAAGTTTATACCAAGCCCTGAGAACAAACCAAAACCTGTACCAATAGGCTTTTTCGTAACATATGCATTATATCCGTTTATCGAAGAATAGGATTCAGTCAGATCAATATGTAAAACGGTAGGTGTTGTTTCGTTATTTATTAAAATATCATTTTTACTAAATTTAGCTAAGGTAATATTCAGCCCGCCTTCCACATAAAAGTTAACTTTTTCATTATCACCTAAAATTCTGTTATAACCAAACTGAAACATCAATCTCTGCTCCTCGCCCCTGATGGCAAATGTTCTGATACTTTTGTTTATTTGAGTTGAACCGGTTGGAGGAGTTGTTGTAATAGTAAAATTAGCGCTAACATTAAGTTTTGTTGCATTCACATTAATTAAAATTGCATTTTTTTTATCTACTGTATATCTGCTTTGCAATCCAAGTAAAAAAGCGGGTGTATATTTCAGATTTGTCGGCATATCACTTTCATTAAATGTCCATGCCCCGGGATCAACATTCAATGCTTGTGCCACCTGATCAACAGTTCCAGAATAGCCCCCGCCATATTCCAAAATTATTTTATTATACATAAAACTATTAATAAAATTATTTCTTTTCCCATCAATATCATATCCATAGCCATCATAAAGATTCGCTGTATATTTATTTGCGAAGTAAGAACCTACATACAATCCAAAATGAAATCCTTTCGATTTAACCGGAATCTCGTTATCAGTATTTTCCTGAGCGCTTATTATTGAAGTATTCAGGAACAGGATAAGTAAGGTTGCTATTTTAAATATTTTCATTATTTTAACAAGTTAAAAACAAAGCGATTTGATTCACATTTTTTTGAGGGGTTCTAATAAATACTCCAACCCATTCATTTTTATTTCGAGCAAAGTCTGTAAAAGTATTCCCAATTTACCATCCGGAAACCCTTTTCGTTGAAACCATTCCAGATAAGAAACAGGCAAATAACACAAAACTGTTCCTTTGTATTTTCCGAAAGGCATTTTCATTTTTACCAATTCTAATAATTGAGCGTTTGGATTGATTTCAGGCATCTTATAATTTAAGATGCTAAATTATGCAAATAAATTCTTTTTAAAGATAAAAAAGCCGTGGAGAATGAATGATTGATTTCATTTTGTATTGCATTAAAATTTATGGATTTGTAACAGAAACAAACCAGGTTATGAAACGGTATCTATAAGACACAAATCCATCTTATAAAGCAGCGAAGGTTGTTGGACAAATAAAATAATTTTGGTATAAAAAGTATTAACTTCGCACATTCAATTTTTTTACCTATGAAAAACATATTAATAATCGGAGCGGGACGTTCAGCATCATCCCTGATAAAATATATTTTAGATCATTCTATTACCGAAAACTGGAATGTAACAATTGGTGATATTTCAATCGACCTGGTTAAGCAAAAAACTGCAAATCATACAAATGCAAGAGCAATTGTTTTTGATATAAATAATGATGCACAAAGAGAGGAAGAAATAAAACGTGCCGATATTGTTATCTCCATGTTACCTGCATCCCTGCATTTGAACGTAGCCAAAGATTGTGTTCGTTTCAAAAAACATCTGGCAACAGCTTCTTATGTTTCCAAAGAAATGGCTGAATTGGATGCAGAAGCAAAAGCAGCAGGAATTATTTTGATGAATGAAATTGGTTTAGATCCGGGCATAGATCATGCTTCCGCGATGAAAGTGATTGACCATATTCATGCTCAGGGAGGGGAATTAACTTCTTTCAAATCGTATTGTGGGGGCTTGGTTGCTCCCGAAAGCAATGATAATCCGTGGGGTTACAAGTTTTCATGGAACCCTCGTAATGTAATATTAGCAGGACAAGGAACAGCGCAGTATATCGAAAACGGAGAATATAAATACATTCCTTATAATAGATTGTTCACTCAAATAAATACGATTGAAATTGATGCTTTAGGAAAGTTCGATGCCTATGCAAATCGCGATTCTTTATCGTACCGTAAATTTTATAATATCCAAAACATCCCAACTATGCTGCGCGGAACCTTGCGTATGCCGGGGTATTGCAAAGCATGGAATGTTTTTGTTAAATTAGGATTGACAGATGACACGTATAAAATAGAAGCGTCCGATAAATTAACATACCGGCAACTATTAGACGCCTTTTTACCAGCCTCCAAACAACCAACAAAGGATAAGTTAATTGCATTTATGGGTAATGAAATGCATGCCGATATTCTTAGCAAATTAGAATGGGTAGGGATTTTTGAGGACACTAAAATAAAATTAGCAAATGCTTCTCCTGCACAAATTCTTCAGGATCTGTTAGAAGAGAAATGGAAATTGCAAGAACATGATAAAGATATGATCGTGATGCAACATCAATTTGATTTTTCAACAAATGGGAAATCAAAAAAAATAATTTCATCCCTTGTAGTAAAAGGTGAAGATCAAACCTATACAGCAATGGCAAAAACAGTTGGATTGCCATTGGCCATTACCACTAAATTAATTTTGCAAGGGAAAATAAATGCGCGTGGCGTTGTAATACCAACCATCAAAGAAATTTATGAACCGGTATTAGCTGAATTAGAAAGCTTTGGAGTAAAGTTTGAAGAAAAAGAAATCTAAGTATTGATTGCATAAATTCTTTTTATAAAAAATTTATTAAGAAAAAATCTTTGAGTCTTTGCGCTGGAGTTCAGGCGGAGGCGCAAAATGTCGAAGTGTGGAGGTCACCCTGAGTTTGTCGAAGGGGTGGGAAAGCCCACTCACATGTTTCGACAAACTCAACATGACCGCACACGATTCGTTTGAGTCATCCTGAGCCAAGTCGAAGGTCAGCAAAATTTTCAGAATGCTAAATAATAATCTTTGGTTAACTCTTTGTACTCGTCAGTATAGGAATGTCGTTCATCCTTTTCAATAACAATTGAACTTTCAGAAAAAGTTCTCCGGATAAATTCGAACCGCATCAATAATCTTTTTTCAGGCTTATCAGCTCTTGTTATTACCCGGGTAAGTTTTGTCAGATAAAATTTATTTTCTTCTGCAAGTTCACGAAAAGACTCTCCTTCTTTTGTTGGAAGAATTATATGAAATTTTCCATTCGGATTTAATAATTTTAACACCCCGTCTAACAATTCGCTGTAACCTAACTGATCAGTATGTCTTGCATTCGAACGGGACTCTTCTATTGCTTTGGATGAATCAACAAAGTATGGAGGATTGCTAACAATCAGATCATATTTTTGGGAATTTTCTAATGCAAATTGTTGCAGGGAAATATGATGAGCAGTAATTCGATCTTTCCAGTTACAACTATTTATATTTTCCCGGGCTTGTTCAAAAGCATTATTATCAATATCGATCGCATCAATTCGTGCACCTGATTTTTGTGCAAGCATCAACGCAATAATGCCGGTACCTGTTCCAATATCTAAAATAGTTTTTGAGTTGAGAGCATTTACCCATGAACCTAATAAAACAGCATCGGTGCCTACTTTCATAGCACACTTGTCCTGATTGATCCTGAACTGTTTAAAAGCAAATGATTGATTCGACATAAATGTTCATTGCTGAAGTAGAAAATTGTTTTCCTAATGTCAATGTATAGTATAATCGTAGAATAAAGTTATAATAAATTCTTGAATTACATAGAAACAAAATAAGTTTTCCATGAGGAGACTATCGGGAGAAATTGAAAAAAGACCTTTTACTTACAAAAGGACGGAAATATAATCAACAAACAAAATACCTTTGGCGTCAATCAATTTACTCAAGATCGGTTTCCTTTTCTGACTCGTCAAATTCTTTGGTGGAAATATAAAGATCGATCAAACCTTCGGGAGCATCTAAGTCAAGTCGTTTACTTTCGCGGTTGATGCTTACAATAAACTCTTCTTTGGCCGGAATTAAAATTTCATTTTTTCCCTGCTTGATACTAAATATAGCTTGTTGAGGAAAATCCAGAACTTCGGTTACAATGCCTATCTCACCATATTTTTTGTCAAATGCAGTAAATCCCGGCATTTCATGGAAATAAAACTTTTTCCCTTTTAAAGGAGGTAAAAAACTCAAGGGTAAATAAAGGGTTGACTTTACCAATTTTTCTGCCTTATCAATTGAGTCAATTCCATCAATTGTAACAGTTGCAATATTTCCTTTGATCTGATTTTTTTTAATAAAAAAAGGAACAAGTGTATTGTTTATTTCAACGAAAACAGATTCTAATTTTTGGTACGCTGAAGGATTATCAACATCGAAAATAAATGCCAATTCGCCATGATTACCAACTCGCCTGGCAATATATCCTAAAATAAAACAATCATTTTTAACCATACTATTTAAAATAAAAAGAGCAGTTGATGTTGATCAACTGCCCAATTAAACAAATATATTTATACTAATTAAGCTTCTGCTTGTGTTTCAGCTTCCGGTGTTGCCGGAGCTGACTCCTCAACAACAGGTTCTTCAACTACAGGAGGTGTATTTTTAACAACAATTTTTGCAGCTTTTGCTTCTTTTGCAGCAGCTTCGGCAGCCATACGATTTTTGTAAGCATCCTTTTGAGTGTTGCTCAATTTAGATACTTTTGTTTCTATTTTACCTTCTTTTTCAGATTGCCATTTTGCATATTTTGCATCAGCCTGTTCTTGTGTTAATGCTCCTTTTGCGATACCACCTTCTAAGTGATTTCTGAACATTACTCCTTTGTAAGAAAGGATTGCACGGCAAGTATCTGTTGGTTGAGCTCCATTTTTTAACCAAGCTAACGCTTTGTCGTTGTCTAAAAGAATGGTTGCTGGATTTGTAGTTGGGTTGTAGGTGCCAATTTTCTCAATGAATTTTCCGTCTCGAGGTGCACGACCATCCGCAATTACAATATGATAAAAAGCACTTGCTTTTTTACCATGACGTTGTAATCTAATTTTTACTGACATTTTTTTGTTTTTTTAAGATTAATATTAGTCCCATCTTTAATTTGGGTTTGCGAAAGTACGAAAATAATATTACAACCAAAAATTTCTTTCCCTAATTTGAGTTTTCAAGCACATTTTAGGGCATTATTACAATTTTTTTTGTTTATTTATATAGTGTCTGTCCATAGAGTGCGATTAAATTAAAACAAAAAAATAGAAGCCGCAGATTCGCAGATTAAAAAGGAATCCGCCTTTGGCGGATAATCCGCGAAAATCAGCATGATCTGTGGCAAAAAAGTGTGTAGTAGTTCAATTTTAATCTGCGAATCTGCGGCTAATTTTTACATTATGGACAGACTCTACATAGTTAATTAATAGATGAATTGCGTATTATTAATGACAAATATTTCGATTTCAAACTATTATTCTTACTTTTGCAAAAAAACAAATCAAAATTTCTATGTCAACAAGTCCAGAAAATTGCATTTTAGTACCAATAGATTCTACTGAACAAACAGTTATTGCTTTAAGTCAATCGTACAATTTAGCAAGACTTACAAACTCCAAAATAATTTTGTTAAGTGTTGATGAGGGGAATGGTCCTCTTGTACAGAAAAAATTAGATGAATTAGCGAAGGAAGCATCTGTAAAATCGGGAATGCCGGTTGAAACAATGATCCGTCAAGGAAATGTTTACGAAGAGATAAATAAAGTTGCTGATGTGTTAAATCCGTTATTCGTAATGATCGGATTGGTTTCAAAAATAACTTTGGGTAAACTTATCGGGCAAAATGCCTTCAAAATGGTTCGTGAATCGAAACATCCTGTTATTACGATCAGAGGGAAAGAACATCGTGATGGATGCAAAACCATATTATTACCACTTGACTTAACAAAGGAAACCCGCGAAAAAGTGAGAAAAGCTGTTGAGTTAGCAAAAATATTCAATGCTGATATTCGTGTTATTTCTATTTTAACACAAAAAGATGAGGATGCTGAAAATAAATTGATCTCCTACTCCAACCAAGTTTGGAAATATATTAAAGAAGAAGGCATCCGTTGTACAATAAAAACACTTCGCGGCCATGATATCCCTCAAATGATATTAGATTACGGACATGAGGTGGAGGCTGACATCATCTTAATTATGAGTAAAGCAGAATTAAGTATGAAAGAATTTTTTATCGGAACTGTTGCACAACGTATCATTAATGAAAGTGATATTCCGGTTCTAAGCTTTAGACCAATGGTTCGAAAAGATACAACCAGATTTACCACACCTTATTAATAAGAAAATAACAAAACAATTTAAGCTCTGCATTTTTGCAGGGCTTTTTTTATGTTAATTTTCAATCCGCCCACTCATTATAATACAAATCACCTGCACAACTTACTAATAAAAAAGATAGCCACAGATTCACAGATTTTAAAGTTTATTATTTCGAATATTTTATTCCCCATTCCTCTTTTCTTCAATATCCACAATTAATATAATTTCAGGCATAAAAAATCTGTGAATCTGTGGCTGTTTTTCATCCTGCAACAGAACTGCAACGAATTACTTCAATAAAGTTATTTTTACTTTTTAGCTACTTTTCAACATCGAAAAAATCTACTCCTTTTAATACCTAAATTTACAATCCAATTTTCCTGTAAAATTTTCGGTCACACATTTAATTTTGAATTTATAAAATGAACTTTTCACATTTACACGTACATACTCAATTTTCATTACTCGATGGAGCTGCTGATATTTCATCGATGTACAAAAAGGCCGTTAATGACGGTATGCGTGGACTTGCAATTACAGATCATGGTAATATGTTTGGCGTATTTAAATTTGTTGCGGAAGCAGCAAAACATAATACGCAGGATAATCCTAATAAAATAAAACCAATTGTTGGTTGTGAATTTTATCTGGTTGAAAACCGCCACAAGCGCCAATTTACAAAAGAAGATAAAGATGTCAGGTACCATCAATTACTTTTAGCAAAAAATCCGGAAGGATACAAAAACCTTGTAAAGCTTTGTTCTTTGGGCTATATGGAAGGTTTGTATGGTAAATATCCACGCATCGATAAAGAGCTGATCTTACAATATCATGAAGGTTTAATTGCAACTACCTGTTGTTTGGGAGCTTCTGTACCTCGTACTATTCTTAAAAAAGGAGAAGAAGAAGGTGAAAAAGAATTCAAATGGTGGTTAGATATTTTTGGTGAAGATTATTATATCGAACTACAACGCCATAGCATTGCTGATCAAAATACGGTGAATGAAGTATTATTGAAGTTCGCTAAAAAGTACAATGTTAAAGTGATCGCGTCAAACGATTCGCATTACGTTGACCAGGCTGATTCAAATGCACATGATATTTTACTGTGCATTAACACAGGAGAAAAACAAAGTACTCCTATCATGAAAGATTATGGAGATGATGATTCCATGTCATCAAAAGGGAAACGTTTTGCTTTTTATAATGATCAGTTCTATTTTAAAACAACTGCTGAAATGACACAGTTGTTCAGCGATATTCCTCAGGCAATTGATAATACGAATGAGATCGTTGACAAGATTGTTCCTCTGAAACTGAAGCAGGACATCATGTTGCCGAACTTTGTAATCCCGACAACCTTTTTAACACAAGATGATTACCTGCATCATTTAACATTTACCGGTGCAAAAGAACGTTACCGCGATATTACTCCGGAAGTGGAAGAACGATTGAATTTCGAGTTGAATACAATTCGGATCATGGGCTTTGCCGGTTACTTTTTAATTGTTGCCGATTTTATAAAAGCCGGTCGTGACATAGGAGTTTTTATTGGTCCGGGACGTGGTTCAGCTGCGGGTTCTGCTGTTGCTTATTGTATAGGAATTACAAATATCGATCCCATAAAATACAATTTACTGTTCGAGCGTTTCTTAAATCCTGACCGGAAAACAATGCCCGATATTGATACTGATTTTGATGATGAAGGTCGTCAAAAAGTGATCGATTATGTTGTTGAAAAATATGGAAAAAATCAAGTAGCACAAATTGTTACCTATGGTACAATGGCTGCAAAGATGAGCATTAAAGATGTTGCCAGAGTATTGGACCTCCCTTTGCAGGATTCGAATATGCTTGCGAAATTGGTTCCTGACCGCCCGGGTATCGAATTAAAACGTGTGTTATTGGCACCAATGACGGGCGATGCAAGTTTAGAAGAAAAAGAAGGCTTATCAAAAGAAGATCTGGAAGATGTAAAAAAATTACGCGCAGTACTTGCCGGAAATGATATTCAATCAAAAGTTTTGAAAGAAGCGTTGATACTGGAAGGCTCTGTACGTGGCACCGGCATTCACGCATCGGCCATCATCATTGCCCCAAAAGATCTGACAGAAATAGTTCCCATCGCTGCATCCAAAGAAACTGAATTATACATTACACAATATGATGGCAGAGTAATTGAAGATGCCGGAGTAATTAAGATGGACTTCTTAGGTCTGAAAACACTCACTATTCTTCGGGATGCATTACGATTGATAAAAGAAAATCACGGAATCGATCTCGTGATTGATGATGTTCCATTAGATGATGCAAAAACATTTGATCTTTATCAACATGGCGATACCAACGGTACATTTCAGTTTGAAAGTGCCGGAATGCAAAAGCATCTGATCAGTTTAAAGCCTGATAAATTTGCTGATCTCATTGCCATGAACGCCTTGTATCGTCCGGGTCCTATTGAATACATTCCAAAATTTATTGCTCGTAAACACGGAAGAGAACCCATTGAATACGACCTTCCTGAAATGGAAGAATACCTAGCGGATACCTATGGTATCACTGTGTATCAGGAACAGGTAATGTTGCTGTCTCAGAAATTAGCAGGTTTTTCAAAAGGGGATGCCGATGTATTGCGAAAAGCAATGGGTAAAAAAGACAGAGGAACTCTTGATAAAATGAAGAGCAAATTTATTTCGGGTGCTACTGAAAAAGGATTACCTGCTGATAAACTTGAAAAGATCTGGACCGACTGGGAAAAGTTTGCTCAATATGCATTTAACAAATCACATTCGACTTGTTACGCGATGGTGGCTTTTCAAACTGCCTACTTAAAAGCACATTATCCCGGTGAATACATGTCATCGGTATTAACACACAACCTAAGCAATATTGATAAGATCACCTTCTTTATGGATGAGTGCAAGCGCATGGGTGTTCCGGTGCTTGGGCCTGATGTAAATGAAAGTCAGTATCAATTTTCGGTAAATAAGAACGGACAAATTCGCTTTGGAATGGGTGCTGTTAAAGGTGTTGGAGAATCGGCCGTAAATTCGATTGTGGAAGAACGCAAGGAAAACGGCCCTTATAAAAGCATTTTTGATTTTGTAAGAAGAATAAATTTACGTGCAGCAAATAAAAAAACATTTGAAAGTCTTGCAAATTCAGGAGGTTTAGATTCATTCGGAATTCATCGTGCAACTTATTTTTTTACGGAGGGAAATGACACAGGAAATTTTCTGGAGCGCGTAATTCGTTACGGCAGTTCTCATCAGGATGGAGTAAACTCAGCTCAGGTATCACTCTTTGGTGAAGATACAGCGGTGGATATGCCCGAACCAAAAATTCCGGTTTGTGAAGTCTGGAACAATCTGGAACAATTGAAAAATGAAAAAGATGTGGTCGGATTCTTTATTTCCGGACATCCGCTGGATACCTACAAATTAGAGATGGATAATTTTTGTATTCATACTATTGGTGACACAAAAAAAATCGAAGAAAATAAAAATAAAGATTTGGTATTTGGTGGTATTGTAACCAATGTACACAATGGAGTTACAAAAACCGGAAATCCCTGGGGAAAAATTACCATTGAAGATTATTATGAATCAAGTGAATTAGCGTTCTTTGGAGAAGATTATGTGAAGTTTAAACAATATATGGTAACGGGTTTATTCTTATACATAAAAGGAAAGATCGCTGAACGATTCCGTAACTCAGGAAATTTCGAATTCAAAGTGTCAAACATCCAATTGTTATCCGAGCTACGCGATAAATTAGCAAGGAGTATTACTGTAAATGTGTCCTTAAAACAATTGGACGAAGAGTTCATTACCAAGATCAACGAAATATTAAGCACGAATAGTGCAACACAGCCTCGCAATTGCTTATTACGTTTTAAAGTATATGATTCAGAGGAAAATATTTCGGTTGAATTACCTTCAAAAAAAATAAAGGTAAATCCCAATAATGAGTTGCTTGAGTTGTTAGATTTGAATAAACTGGAATATAAATTTAATTAAAAACCTCAGCCTTTAATCCCCTCTCCACAAGAGAGGGGTGTATTTGTGAGAAACAGAAAAAAACTTAATTTTCAAACTTTGAACTAAAAAAAATGTCATCATGTCACAAAAAACATTTTGGCAAATGATTTGACTAATCAATAAGCATTTTTATCTTTATAAAAATTTGAAGCACATTAAATAATCAATCATAAATAAAATAATAAAATAAATAAAATTATGGCAGTAGAAATCACAGACGCTAACTTTGATGAGTTGGTAAAAAATTCAGGAAAACCGGTATTACTTGACTTTTGGGCAGAATGGTGCGGACCATGTCGCATGGTAGGACCGGTAGTTGAAGAGTTATCAAAAGAATATGAAGGCCAAGCCGTTATTGGCAAAGTAAACGTTGATAATAACGCAAACATTTCAGCAATGTTTGGTATTCGTAATATTCCAACAATTCTATTTTTCAAAGGAGGAGAAGTCGTTGACAAACAAGTTGGAGCTGTTCCAAAATCAGTGTTGGAAGCGAAATTGAAAGCACTTTTTTAAAAAAAGCAAACAAATGAACAATATGCAGTAAACAAATGCTGTATGTTGTTCATTTTTTATTATTTATACCAATTGAAATATAAAATAAAATATTTTAAAACCTCACCCAATGCCCTCTCCTTGAAAAAAGAGATAGCTTTTTGGGCTATTTTTTATTTCAAGTTGGTATTATTGTCTATTATTTTTTATTGTCCACTGTTTTGAACTCAATCAATCAACAACCCTTACAGCAGTTTACCCATCTGGAGTTAATTGCAAAAAAAGTGGTAGAGGGCTTTATAACAGGTCTTCACAAAAGTCCCTTCCATGGCTTTAGTGTTGAATTTGCGGAGCATCGTCTTTATAACAAAGGGGAAGCAACAAAACATATTGATTGGAAATTATTCGGACGAACGGATAAATTATTTGTAAAACGATTCGAAGAAGAAACCAATTTACGTTGTCAAATTATCATTGATGATTCGTCCTCTATGTATTTCCCTGTTGTCGCTAACAACTCCCTCTCCTTCGGAGAGGGCCGGGGTGAGGTAAATAAGATCACCTTTTCTGCATACTGCGCGGCTGCATTAATTGAACTATTGAAGCGCCAACGTGATGCAGTTGGATTAAGTATTTTTTCTGAAAAGATCGAAGTACATACACCTGCAAAATCAAGTTCATTACATCACAAAATGTTGTTCCATGAATTGGAAAAACTAATTCAACCACATGATGTAAAAACTCACAAAAAGACTTCAGCCATTGAAGCCTTACATCAAATAGCCGAAGCCATTCACAAACGTTCGTTGGTAATAATATTCAGCGATATGATGGATTCAAAAGCCAATTCTGAAGAATTATTTTCTGCCTTACAGCATTTAAAACACAACAAACATGAAGTGATCTTATTTCATGTTACCGACAAACAAAAAGAACTGGATTTCGATTTTGATAATCGACCCTACCGATTTGTGGATATGGAAACAGGAGAAGAAGTAAAATTACATCCTAACGAGATCAAAGAAACCTACCAACACTCCATGGCTGATTTCAGAAAAAATTTAATTCTGAAATGCGGACAATATAAAATTGATTTTGTGGAAGCCGATATCAACGAAGGCTTTGAAAAAGTGTTACTCCCTTACCTTTTGAAGAGAACAAGAATGATGTAAGATTATTTTTGTGTAGATTTATTATCAAATAACAATTAATGAAATTTTTTATTAATATAGCTCTGCTAATTTGCGCATTTGCTTTGCAAGCAAATGCACAAATTTATTTTAATAATTTGTATGATTATGATCGGGCTTCAATCTATAATAATGCTGCAGGAACATCTTATGAATACAACAATGGCGATTACTTAATTACCGGACAAAAATATTATTCTTTTTCATTTGGTGCTTTGTTTTTCATTAGGACAAACGCTAATGGAGATACTGTTTATACAAAGCGCTACCCTAAGGCAAATTGTTCCTATTATACAGGTGCATCCAACTCATTAATAAAATGTTCTGATGGTAATTTAGCTCAGGCAGGTGCATATATTGATAGCAGTAACACTTACCCAGATGCCTTATTAATAAAACTCACCGAGGATGGAGATACTTTGTGGACAAAAACCTATGGAGGTGCAAATTTTGATAATGCGAACATTGTATGTCAAACCCCTGATAGTGGTTTTGTATTAATGGGAGTAACGCAAAGTTACAGCAATGGTCCATCTTCCGATTTTTATTTAATTAAAACGGACAAAAACGGAATTTTCCAATGGCAAAAGGTTTATGGAACAACAGCAGCAGAAGATTGTGTTTCAGGTCAAATTACATTGGATGGAGGGTATATTTTATCCGGAAGTAAATCAATCAACAGTACTACAAGTAACTTTTACATTGTAAAAACAGATTTTATGGGGAATCTGCAATGGCAAAAATCTTACACTACTTCTAATGGAATTTGTTTTATTAAACAATTAGCAGACAGCAGCTATCTGCTTACTGGAGCGCAAAGCATTATAGGAATGGGATATCAGGCTACTATTTTAAAAGTGAATAAGCTTGGAAATTTTATTTGGCAAAAAAATTATGGAGGAAGTACTGATGATTGGTTTTATTCAAAACCAATCATATTAAATGATGGAAGTATAATTGCTGGTGGTCAACAAATGGTAGGCGGCAAACCCTTCGGATTATTAATTAAAACAGATAGTTTGGGTAACCAACAATGGTTACGTACCTATTATGCGAATCCAAGTAATGCCAATTATGTTTATGATGTAAAACATACCAGTGACAATGGATTTATATTGACGGGTTCTGGTAATGTTACAGGGCAGGATGCCTGGGTAGTAAAAGTCGACAGCAACGGTTGTGAAGTTGCTAATTGTAATGTAGGAATAAATGAATTTAAAAATGAAAATTATAAATTGCAGATTTGCCCAAACCCAGCAAAAATTGAAATTACAGTTGAACTAAGCAATTCAACAATTACAGATTATGTAATTGAAATTAGAAATGTGTTAGGGGAATTACAAAAAACAGAAGTGCAAAATTCGATTATAAATATTTCTCAATTTGCTTCAGGCATTTATTTTATTACCGCAATTAATAAAGATGGAAAAATAAGAGTGGGGGAGAAATTTGTGAAGGAATAAAGGTTACTAATAAACGAATGGTAATGAATTAACGAAATGAAAATATTATTATTGTTAGACAATCATTTGTCTTAATAAGTATAAAGATCTCTCCGCTGCGGTCGAGATGACAACACGCAGATTCGTATATTCGTAAAATTTCGTATTTCGTAGATTAGTAGTTTAGTAATTATAATTAGTAGCCATTAGATATTCATAATCACACGTACATTGTCATTCCGACCTTAGGAGGAATCTTGTTACTTTATAAAAAAAATTTCTACTATGAAACTAAGTGCAAAAAAATCTGTCAGTTCTTCAATTTTAATTATCTTTTTATGAAAAAATAAATTAATTACTCCAAAGCAACCTTAAATCCTTTTTTAACATCTATTTTGTGTCCTCCTGATTTAGAGTTTTTTTTCTATATTTGTTAGGATAAAACTAATACTCCAATTATTATGAAATATCTTAAACTGACATTTCTTGCTTTCTCGTGTTTTTTTATTTGTTCTGTTTCAAAAGGACAATCATCAAAACAGAATCCGAAGATCACAAAAACTGCCTATTATTATTCCTTTGAAGGAGCTAAATCTCTTTCGGATGTTGAAGTTCTGAAGGATGAACTATTCGCATTGAAAGGCGTTACGGAATTTAAACCAATCTTTAAATTCGAAAAAAACGCGGCACAAATAATTGTTATAGTTAAAGAAAAGGAGAGAACATCTGAAGGGGATAAATTATTTGAAATTACAGATCTAAAAAAGATTTTAATAAAACATGGATATGCTCCCCTTGAATTAACAATGGAATCATTACCCATCGAATAAGACATTTTTATTGTTTTTTGCAAATACTCTCCAAACTATGAAAAAATTAATACTAATTTTTTTACTCTTTTCTATTCAGTGTAAAACTATTTTCGCCCAATCCGACAATTGCTCCACCGCAACATTAATAGGTGTTACCGCAAATTGTTCTTCACCTACAAATGGGACTACCATTGGGGCAACAGCAAGTATAGCGGGTTGTGTTGGTAATGCGGATGACGATGTATGGTATAAATTTGTCGCGACAAGTACCAGCCAGGTAATTACTGTAAGTCCAAGTGCAACCATGGATCCTGTTGTTCAACTATTTTCAGGAACCTGTTCTACACTTATTTCATTGTATTGTGAAGATGTTGGATTTTCAGGAGGAGCTGAAACCATTTATTCAACCGGATTAACAATTGGAGCAACTTATACCGTTCGGGTTTATAATTATGCAGCAGGTGCCGGCTCCGGAACATTTACTATTTGTGTTACTAATCCTCCTGCTGCCCCCGGCAATGATTTTTGTGGTGGCGCAGTAAGTTTGCCTGTCAACTTAGCTTGCGTTAATACAGCTGGAACCACAGTTGGCGCAACACAATCTTATGTAGGATGTGCAGGAACAGCCGATGATGATGTGTGGTATAAATTCGTAGCTACTAATTCTACTGCAACTATCACTGTTGATCCCTCCAACACCATGGATGCTGTTGCTGAAATGTATTCAGGAGCATGTGCCACTTTAAATTCAATGGATTGTCAGGATGTTGGATTTACGAATGGTAATGAAGTAATTAGTGCTGTTGGTTTAGTTGCAGGAAACACCTATTACGTCAGGGTTTATGATTACTATGGTGGAAATGGTGGTGGAACATTTAATATTTGTGTGTCTGGTCCTGCAGCATCAGGAATACCTACCAATGATGAACCTTGTAATGCTATTGCTTTACCTGCTGTTACATCCGATTGTAATTATTTGCAATTCACAACAACCGGTGCTACCGCATCAGTTGGTGCTACTCCTATTCCATCTGCTTGTGTTGGAGGTTCTGCTCCGCAACAAGGAGGTTTTGTTGCAACAAGTCATGATGTATGGTTTAAGGTAATTGCTCCTGCAAACGGACAATTAACCATAACACCTCAACCGGGTTATGGAATCAATGATGGTGTTATGGTTTTGTATAGCGGAACCTGCGGAGCCCTGGTACAAATTGCCTGTTCAGATGACAATAATTATCCCGGTGCTCCGAATGATCTTAAACCTTATATTTCAAGAACGGGATTAACTCCGGGAACTACTTATTACATAAGGTATTTCGGATGGGGCACCAGCTTCGGAAATTTTGGAATTTGCATTTCATCTCCTACCAACGATTTTTGTTCAACAGCATTATATATCTGTGATTTAAATGGATACAGTGCTTCTACCAGTGCGGCATATACTCCGGACCGACCCGGTAATATGTTCGGTAATAATGAAACAGCAGCTGGTGTTGATCAACCGAATGGAACAAATACCGGTGGAATTTTTGGTCAGGGTGGCGCATGGGGGACCGGATCTGCTTTTTATGATGTAAATATCAATAATAATTCCTGGATCAGATTCACGGCATCTGCAACTTCTGCGGTATTAAGCGTTACAATAGGAAATTGCTGGGTAGGAGCTTATCCTTCCGGAGGAATCCAAATGCAAATATTTTCCGGTACTAATTGCACCAGCTTTACTCCTGTTTCTAATTTCGAAGAAAACTCGACAGGATTTACTATCACTGCAAACGGACTAACCATTGGAAATGATTATTACTTAATGGTCGATGGCTATGCAGGCGATATTTGTAACTATACGATAACAGCCAATTCAGGAGTTCTATTTCCTGCAATTACTGCTTCTCCGTCAGCCGTATGTGCAGGAAGCAGTACAACATTAACGGCTCCAAACGGAGCAACAAGTTATCTTTGGTCACCAGGAGGAGAAATAACTCAAAGTATTGTTCCTACTCCATCATCGACAACAACCTACACTTGTATTGTATCCGGTGTTTGTGGATCCAAACAAACATTAACCAAAACAATTACTGTAAATCAATTGCCTTCCATGACAAGTACGGCATCACCCGCTGCTATATGCAGTGGTGGAACAGTTAGTGTTCCTTTGTCTGCCAGTCCTGCCTCCAGCTTTACCTGGATCGCTGCGAATAATGGAAGTACACTTGGAGAGAGTCTTACCACTCAAAGTTCAAGTACGTTAAGTAATACAATAACCAGTTCTTCCACTTCTCCGCAAGTAGTATCCTATACAGTAACTCCAACATCAACTGTTGGATCTTGTCCCGGTACGCCTCAAACAGTTAGTGTAACTGTTAATCCAACTCCAACGGTTTCTGCTGCCGGATCAGCTCAAAGTGTTTGTGCAACTACTGCTACGTTAGCCGGAAATACACCAACAGTAGGTACTGGAGCATGGACACTTATTAGCGGAAGCGGGGTTATCACTTCTCCTACTTCCCCAAATTCAGGAGTTACCGGTTTGGGAACGGGAGCAAATGTTTTTCAATGGGCCATCTCCAATTCACCTTGTACTCCTTCTACAAGTCAGGTAACAATTACACGAGTTGCTAATCCAACTGTATCTGCAGCAGGATCAAACCAGACAGTGTGTACCACTTTTGCTACACTTGCAGGCAACAATGCAACTACCGGTTCTGGATTATGGACATTAGTTAGTGGAAGTGGAAGTATCACCACACCTTCCTCAGCTACCTCCGGAGTAACAGGATTAGGTATTGGAGCAAATGTTTTTCAATGGACAATCTCCAATTCTCCTTGCTTATCTTCATCCAGCCAGGTAACCATAACAAATACAGGTGGTCCTCCAACAACTGCTGCTGCAGGATCAGCTCAAAATGTGTGTGCAACAACTGCAACCTTAAGCGGAAATCCACCAGTGGTAGGGACAGGTTTATGGACGCTTGTTAGCGGAAGCGGAAGTATCACCTCTCCAACTTCACCCAACTCAGGAGTTACCGGTTTAGGCACCGGAGCAAATGTGTTTCAGTGGACGATCAGCAATGCTCCCTGCACACCTTCATCAAGTCAGGTAACTATTACCGGTGTTGCAAATCCAACTGTTTCTGCAGCCGGATCTGATCAATCCATTTGCAGTACTTCTGCCACACTTGCCGGAAATACTCCTGCTGCCGGATCAGGTTTATGGACATTAGTAAGTGGTAGCGGATCAATCACATCGCCTTCTTCTCCAAATTCAGGAGTAACCGGATTGGGAGCAGGAACAAATGTTTTTCAATGGACAATTTCAAATTCGCCTTGTTCTTCTTCGCAAAGTACAGTTACAATTACAAATACCGGTGGACCAACAACTGCCAATGCCGGTGCAACTCAAAATGTGTGTGCAACCACTGCAACCTTAAATGGAAATTCACCCCTAGTAGGAACTGGTTTGTGGTCATTGATCAGCGGAAGCGGAACGATCACTTCTCCAGCTTCACCTAACTCCGGAGTTACCGGTTTAGGAACAGGAGCAAATATATTTCAGTGGACGATCAGCAATGCTCCCTGTACAGCTTCAACAAGCCAGGTAACTATTACCGGTGTTGCAAATCCAACTGTTTCTGCAGCCGGATCTGATCAATCCATTTGCAGTACTTCGGCTACACTTACCGGAAATACTCCTGCTGCCGGAACAGGTTTATGGACATTAGTAAGCGGGACAGGAACCATCACATCGCCTTCTTCACCAAATTCGGGAGTAACAGGATTGGGAGCAGGAGCAAATGTATTTCAATGGACAATTTCAAATTCACCTTGTTCTTCTTCGCAAAGTACAGTTACAATTACAAACACTGGAGGACCAACAACTTCTAATGCCGGTGCAACTCAAAATGTGTGTGCAACCACTGCAACCTTAAATGGAAATTCACCCTTAGTAGGAACAGGTTTATGGTCATTGGTTAGCGGAAGCGGAACAATCACTTCTCCGGCTTCACCTAACTCAGGAGTTACCGGATTAGGAACCGGTGCAAATGTGTTTCAATGGACAATCAGTAATGGTCCTTGTACACCATCAACAAGCCAGGTAACAATTACCGGTGTTGCTGCGCCAACAGTTTCAGTTGCCGGATCAAATCAAACAATATGTAGCAGCTCAGCTACACTTGCTGGAAATACACCAATCGTTGGCACTGGAACATGGTCATTAGTGAGTGGATTTGGGATACTAATTTCACCTTCTTCACCCAACTCTCTTGTTATTGGATTAGGCACAGGAGCAAATGTTTTTCAATGGACCATTTCAAATTCGCCTTGTTCTTCTTCGCAAAGTACAGTTACAATTACGAATACAGATGGCCCTACTACTTCAGTTGCAGGATCGGATCAAAGTGTTTGTGCAACTACTGCAACATTAAATGGAAATTCACCAACAGTCGGAACAGGATTGTGGTCATTGATCAGCGGAAGCGGAACCATCACCTCTCCAACTTCACCTAACTCAGGAGTTACAGGTTTAGGCACAGGAGCGAATGTGTTTCAATGGACGATCAGCAATGCTCCTTGTACACCTTCATCCAGTCAGGTAACTATTACAGGAATTGCAAATCCTACTGTTTCAGCTGCCGGATCAAATCAAACTATTTGCAGTACTTCTGCCACACTTGCCGGAAATACACCGACAACAGGAACAGGATCCTGGACCTTAGTAAGTGGAAGCGGAACTATCACAACATCGTCTTCACCAAATTCGGGAGTTACCGGTTTGGGAACCGGAGCCAATGTATTTCAGTGGACCATCTCCAATTCACCCTGTTCTTCTTCTTCCAGCACAGTTACAATTACTAATACCGGTGGACCAACAACTTCTATTGCCGGAGCTAATCAAAATGTTTGCGTGGCAACTGCTACATTAAATGGGAATATACCAACAGTTGGCACAGGTTTATGGACACTAATCAGCGGAAGCGGAACTATCACCTCGCCAACTTCACCTAACTCCGGAGTTACGGGTTTAGCAACAGGAGCAAATGTTTTTCAATGGACAATCAGTAATGCTCCATGTGTGGCTTCATCAAGCCAGGTAACCATCACATTAAATACTCTTCCGACAATAACTACTGTTCCTACTTCTGCTCCCAGCAATTGCGGTCAGGCAACAGGATCATTAACCGGAGCAATTGTGAGTGGAAGTGGAATCTTGTCCTATTCATGGACTGATGCATCTAACAGCGTAGTTGGCACATCTTCGGATCTATCCAACCAACCAGCCGGCACTTATAATTTAACTGTTACTGATGCCAATGGTTGTTCGTCAATTTTTGGACCTTACAGTATTATTAATCCCGGAGCACCAACAGCACCAACAGTAACAGCAAACAACAATTCAGTTTGTGTTGGAAATCCTATATTACTAAGTGCTTCATCAGTTTTTCCAAATCCGATTTTTAATTGGACCGGACCAAATGCAACCGGTAATTTAGCCACATTAACAATACCTTCGGCTACTTTAGCGGATTCAGGACCATATGCTGTTTCGGTTACTTCAAATGGTTGTACAGGACCGGCAACTATTGTTAACATTACTGTTTCGGCAAATCCAATAGCCACAGTAAGTTCAACAACTACAACTATTTGTTCAGGAAATACAATTAATTTAAATAGTACCGGTGGTGGAACCTATAGCTGGACAGGGCCAAATGGTTTCGCATCAAGCAATGGAATTGATTCGATTCCTACTTCCACAATTGCTGCATCAGGCACCTATACCGTTGTTATTACTAATTCAGCAGGCTGCAAAGATACTGCTACAGTTAGTATCGCAGTAAACCAAAGCCCTTCTACACCAATAGTGACAGCTAATGCAAATAACTTATGTAAGGGAGATAGTTTACAATTAAATAGTAATTCGACACTGGGAAGTACCTACGCATGGACAGGGCCAAATGGTTTTTCTACTTCAGTTCAAAATCCAGGTATCAATCCTGTTACCATTTTAAATTCCGGAAATTATTCGGTGATCGCCTCCTTGAATAATTGTTCGAGTGCAGCTATTTCAATAGCTATTACTGTTAATACAAATCCAATAGCAACGGCTAGTTCAAGTACAACTGCACTTTGTTCGGGAGATACCATTTACTTATTAAGCACAGGCGGTGGAACCTATACATGGAATGGGCCAAATGGTTTTTCATCCGGCAATGCCAATGAAACTATTACAAATTCTTCAGCACTTGCAACCGGAACCTATACTGTTGTAGTTGCTAATGCATCAGGCTGTTTAGATACGGCCACAGTAAACATCCTTGTTAGCCAAACACCACCTGCAGCTATAACCTCAGATGTTGCAACTTGTGCAGGAGACACTTTGATATTAACGGCAAGCGGAACAGGAACCATAAATTGGTATAGCGATATCGCATTAACAACTTTGGTTCAGGCAAATAGTTCCACCTATTCACCAGGTATTCCATCAGGAACAATTGCAACCTATTATGTTACAGTTTCTAATAACGGATGTATAAGTACAACATCCGCAGTAACTGCCAGCAATGCAAACATTAATGCTGCTGCTATTGCAAGTGATACTACCGGGTTTGTTCCGATGAGTGTTAACTTCACAAATTTAAGTACCGGGGTTGATGCCGGTGATAATTTCCTTTGGTTGTTTGGTGATGGCAATTCGGCAAACACCTATAATTCAAGCAATACCTATAACAGTGGCGGCAATTTTAATGTAATGCTTATTATTACAGAAACCACAACAGGATGTATGGATACCGCTTACATAAATGTAATTTATGATGGAGATTCATATATTGTAATACCAAACATTTTTACACCGAACGATGATAATACAAATGATGTTTATACTATCCTTTCGAAAGGAATAAAAACCTTAGATGCTGAAATATACGACCGCTGGGGATTGAAAATGTATGAATGGCATACTGTAAACGGAGGCTGGGATGGAAGAACAGCAAGTGGTGTACAAGCAAGTGATGGCACTTATTATTACATTATCAAGGCAAAAGCATATAACGGGAAAGAATATTTTGAAAAAGGGCCATTCCAACTTACGCGATAAATAATAAACCTTTTTTTTTAACGATGTTTTTTTATTCTGAATTAATGATTTGGAACCTTTTAAATTAAACGTAAGGGTATATATTATCAAGTCTCCGGTTGATTTTAATGCCATTTGCTAAAGATAGCTCATTGTAACATCGCAAAAAAAGAACAAGAATGAAACCAAAACATTTTTTCTTCTGCCTGATTCTTTTTATTCAAACAGTAAAAGCTCAGGATAGTTTACGATTTCTTTCAGCAACAACAGGTGCAGGTTGTTACCGTGTGGAATATTATAATAATTTTCTTTTTGCGGGAACCGGTACTACATTGCGGGTTTATGATGCAAGCGGAAATCCTCCTTTTCAAATGCTTTATGAATACAGGTTCAGATCGATCATACTCGATCTAAAAATAAAAAATAATTTTCTTTATGTTGCCGCAAATCATGATGGCATTTCCAAATGGGATATCACCTCCCCTTCCACCCCAACGAAATTATACAACTATGTTCCGGATAGCCTGAACGAAGCTGCTTATCATATTTCTTTTTATGGCGACACTATTTTTGTAGCCTACTTTAAAAAAGTAGGCGTGTTTTACGATAACGGAAATTCTTTTCAAAAACTAAGTACTTTCGGTCACATCACCGGAAACGGATATATTGCCGGAGGAGATTTAAAAAACAATGTTTATGCATATACGGTAGGAAGGAACGGCTATACAGGAGCTGCTCCCGATGGAGTGTATTTTCGGAATGCACAAACTTTTGCTCCTGTTTCTTTTTACCAACAAACTTTTGCTGCACCGGAAGGAGTTATTTTCGGAAAGAATACTTCTCTGATTCATGTGTTGGGAGGCACACAAAATACCTATAATCCTTTTGATGCAAGAGGACTTTTTTATTCCCTGGATATATCAAACATCAACTCTCCGCAGGTTGCTTTTTCCGATACAATTACGGATGTTGTGATGGGGCTTGCAGTTGCTTCTCCACAAAACGCGGTAAATATTAACGACACTATCTATGTTGCAACCAATGCTGCACTGGAAACCGGGTGGACAATACTTTCACCAGCCTATGGACAGGTATATGCGTATGACGCAACAACTATTTCCAATGTAAATTTGCTTACGAATATTTATGCGGGTCTCTGGCATTTTGATGCGGAGGTCCATAACCAAAACATGTATGTTGCTTCAGAATGGTATGGTATTAAAACGCTTAATATTTCAAATATTTATAATGAAGTAGATCTAGGGAACACACTCACAGGAGGATGGGCAATGAAGGGTGATAAATTCGGAAATACGATGGTTCTGGCGAATGAAGGTTATGGAATAAAAAAATTTGATATTACTAATCCATTTCAGCCCATACTAACAGGAACTGCCACTTTTGTTTCAGATACTATTGGGTTCTGCCAAAATGTAAAATTCTCAGGCAATGGTAATTATATTTATGGTTTATTCCAGACAGTTTACCAATTCAGGATTTATGATAAAAATACACTCTCTCTGGTCGGAAAAATCCCGAACATAGGCGGAGTAAGCTATGGGAACACCGATATGCAGGTATGGGGAAACAAGATTTTTTTTAATGGAAATACAGGCGGAAATGATTCTATCCAAGTAATGGATGTTACAAATCCTGCCTCACCATTCCTTGTTTCAAAACTCCCCCTGAAAGAAAATGATATGAAGATAAGTGACAATGGAAAACTTTTCATCTGCAATAATGAAGGAATATTTGTTTATGATGTTACAACCGGAACTCCTTCCCTTCTTGCCAGCCACTTATTTTCAGGAATACAAGATGGAAAGAAAATAGCTGTTATCAACGACACTATTTTCGCTTATGTGACCTGGAAAGGACTCGTGCGTTATATTTACAACAGTACTCTTAACACCATTACAGAAAGTACAACTGTTTCACTTGGCTCATTGGGAACACCCCAAGCAATGGCTGTTGACCAATTTGGATTGTATATTGGATATACAAAATTCGGATTGTATGCATATAATAAACAAACAATGACTCAAAAAAGCTGGTATCGGACAGGCTTGGACTTAAAAGGATATACTGACATTTGGCCACTGACCGATCTGTATTGTAAAGACAACTTAATTTTTCTGAACGAATATTTCGGGCAAACTTCCATACTCACTATGGATAATAGTGTTGTAACGACTATTGAAAATTCTACTTCTTCCGATTCATCACCCGAACTAATCATTTATCCAAATCCCTCAAACGGAAATTTTGTTTTACAACAACTTAAAACTGTGGATAAAAAATCCCTGCAAAATGGCAACATTGAAATTTATGATGTATATGGACAGAAAGTTTTTCAATCACAAATTAATAGTACGAAATATGAAATTCATTTAGATCTGCCAGGTGGCATCTATTTTTACAAATTCAAAGACAAAGAAAAAATTAAGGGAACAGGTAAAATCATTCTCCAATAAAGAGAGAATATATACCAATTTTTAGAATGTATATTTAGGGTTCACTCAATCATTACGAAAAAGAATAATATAGGCTCTTTCAAGAAATTTCGTATGTGTTTAATGCAAACATAAACACAAAACAATCTTTTTCTTTGCACTCTTTTTCTTTTTCCTTAATGAAAAAGAAACAAAAAATCAAGAGCAAACGATTGCTCCACTCCTCTCCCAATTTTTTTGAATGTCTATGAGAGCAGCTAAAGCTCTCACCAAGACCTTCAAGAAAAATTGAGTTCACCGCGAAACGACATCGCGTTTGCTCATAGCTCGCACACATCAAACTAACAAACTTTTTTTATAAAATTAAACATTATTGATTCCAAATATTTGGAACCTGGAGAGAGGATGATTGGACTCCTATTTTATATTTCAATTGGAATTGGTCCTAAACCTGAGTAAAAATGTGTTAATAATTTACCAAGGTTATTCTCGAAAACACAAACTAAGATTCTATTTCTCATCGACATACACCACCAACTTCATCAATAAAACTCTTATTGTCTGGTGATGGTATATGTTTCTGTTTTACTTCCGGCACTATTAGTTGCAATGATAACAATAGTATTAATACCCATATTTAAATTTGCAGGAATGCTTAAATTTTTTGTTTTATTATTAAATGAAAATCCTGTAAAAGCGGCACCATTAATTTTTACACTTATTCCTGCAGCAGTTAATACATTTTCAAGTTTTAAAGTTATTGTATAAAGGCTATTTGTTGTTGTTTCGGAACGTGTGCCTGGAGAAATTAATTTTATCACAGGTGAAACTCTTCCTGTTGAAGCAGCAGAATCTGATCCTGCAGAAACATTGTCGGAATTAGTTACAAAAGGCTTTACATCTATTTGATCATTCGAAATCACAGTTCCGGTATTTGTTATAGCAGTTCGAGTAATCGATACCGTTTTACTATCTGTTCCGGCTGAATTTGTTGCTGAAACCACAATAGAATTATTGCCTAGAATTAAAGAAACTTTGAACGTCAATTTATTTGTACCAACCTGATAGGAAAAATTGGTCAGCGGTACTCCATTTAATTTTACCAAAATATTACTTGCGCTTTGCACATTTAATACCTTGGCAGTTACAGAGTAAAGTAAAGCATTGGAAGTTGAATTTGCTGTTGAAGGGGCAATAAAACTAACTACTGGCGCAATTTCTTGAGGAGTAATAACAGGTCTGGAATAATTTATCAACTGGGTTTCCGAAACACTCCCACTTGCGTTTGATGCTGAAATTACAAATGTATTTGCACCTAAAAACAATGCTTGGGTTATGGCAAGTTCTTTTGTTGAAGTATTATAAGTAAAATTTACCTGAACAGTTCCATTCACTTTTAGTGTAATATCATTTTTAGAATTTACTCCAATTACTTTTGCTAAAAAATTAACTGGAGAATGGGTCGTAGAAAATGGATTTGCAGAAGGAGTTATGAATGTGATCACAGGTTTTGGCAAATGAACATCGGTCTGGTATAAAATTGATTGATTTTTAGAATCATTTCCACTTTGGTTTGTTGCCGTAATCACAAATGCATTTGAACCCGGTATTAAATTAGTAGAAATACTTAACGTTTTAGTTACTGAATTATATGAAAAATTCGGTGTTGAAATTCCATTTACAATAATTGAAATATCATTTTTAGAATTTACATTTTGTACACTTGCTTTTACTGTTGCATTATTTTGATTTGTAGAAAAAGGATTTGTTGTCGGTGAAGTAATCGTTACAATTGGTTTTGGCAATGCAACAACCGGGGTATAAATAATGGTTTGGGTTTCTGAATCGGCACCACTAACATTAGTTGCTGAAATAATAATACTGTTTGCACCCTGAATCATATCCGCATTAAATGTTAATTGTTTTGAAACTAAATTATAATTGTATTTACTGGAAGGAAGCGGTCCATTATTAATAGTTATAGCAATTTGACCGGGAGAAGTAATGTTTTGAATACTTGCCGAAATGGCCATTGTATTAACTGAACAATTATATGGATTTGTATTCGGACTGGAAATAGTAATAATGGGAATAGGAGTGCTGTAGTTTGTGATATCCTGTTTAAAAATTACAGTAATTGATTTAGAATCATTTCCACTTTGATTATTTGCGGAAATTAAAAATGTATTTGCACCTTGAATTAAACTAGTATTTAAACTAAATGTTTTAGAAGTTGGATTGAATGTAAAATTACTATTTGAAGAGCCATTCACAGAAATCTGGATCTGATTTTTTGAAGTTACATTTTGAACGCTTCCGGTAATTGTAATTGCTCCCTGATTAGTTGAAAATGGACTCTGTCCAGGATAAGCAATAGTTACAATAGGGGACGGAATTGCATTTACAACTGTTTCATTAAAAAACACATTGGCTGATGCGCTTATACTTCCTGAAGAATTAGTTGCTGTAACAATAACTGAATTACTTCCATTATTAAGAAGAACAGGAAATGTTACAGAATGAGTATTTGGATCAAAAGAGAAGTTCGTAACAGTTATTCCATTGTAAATAATATTTATGTCATTTTTTGAAGCCACATTTTTAACATTCGCAGCAAATGAAAAGTTTTTTTGTTGAGAAGTAGCTGAAGCACCCTGAGGATTTGTAATTACTACAATAGGTTTTTGAGGAGTTACAGGTGGTGTATAATTATTTGTTGTGGTGGTAGTTGTTGTTGTGGCTGCCGGTTTTACTTTTCTGCCAAAACTGAACTTAAGCCAAATGGATGAATAATGATACATATCGTTAGTCCCTGTAGGCACATTTGTATTTAACCATTGTTGTCCATCCAAAACATCATTTAAAGCCCAGGTAATTTTATGTTCCAACCCCATAGAAAACCCTTTGGTGAATTGATAACCGATACCGACACCAACTGATGGCATAAATTTCCATTGTGGATTTAGGCTTCCTTCTGATATGGTTTCATAATTTCCATCCAGAAGATCATTCAATTGTCCAATGTTAGCGGAAGAACCTGCGGTTCCGGCTGAATCAATTTTCGCATAATCATAACGTTTATTATTTGCATTCAACTGGTCTGTTTTAGCAATAGCTTTCGTTAAACCAACTCCGCCAAATATATAGGGATAGATCTTAGTTTTTTCTCTTAATTTATTTGCACCTAAAATTAGTTCCAGTGAAAATTCTGAGATGCTTGTTTTATAATTCTGATAAACATATCCTCCATTTGAATAATAGTTTAATGTGGTATCATTAGTTCCGTTAAACACATTATTTTTGGCTATACCAAACGATTTTTTTGAATCTTGTCCGTAAGCGGTTGCGCTCAAATAACGAAGGCGCCATCCCCAATCAACAGGACTGGTTTTATTTTGACAATACATCTGTCCGAATGTTAATCCTCCGGCACCACCAAGTTTTTTCATCTTAACATCACTCTTTAACCAGGAAGCACCAAAATTCAGCCCTAATTCAAATGGATGATTCGTTTGAGCTGTTGAATGTTCAATAGATAAGAGAATTAATGCAGAAACAAGAATTGTAAGTATTTTTTTCATTTTAAGATAATTATCAATTTGGAAATGGAATACATAAATTATGCCGTGCAATTTATTTGCTAAAAAAGCCAAACAAAGTCCGGCTTTTTTACAAATAAATTTATTAATTTTTTATTTGTTTGAAATTTTAAATTCGGTTCTCCTGTTTTTTGCATGCTCCTCTTCGCTACATTCCACATTCTCATAACAGTTATTAACAAGTTTTGTTTCCCCGTAACGTTTTCCGGTTAAACGTTCTTCCCTAATGCCTTTAGAAACAAAATAGTCAATAACCGAATTATTACGCTTCTGAGAAAGCAAAAAGTTAAATCCGGCAGATGAACGTGAATCAGTATGTGAAGAGATTATAATTTTTAATTTCTTATCATTTTTCATGCTATCAATTAATTTATCCATTGTTTTTTTAGCTTCAGGCAAAATTTTATAATCGCCATAATTAAAATAAATAGTTCCGATAACCATTGAGTTATCAATGAGAGTTGAATTTTTTACAACTTCTGCATTATTAACAGTCGTGTTTTTTACTACTTCGATAGGAATTATTTTTGTGTTATTTGTTTTCGAACTATCGTTTTGATTTGTATTTTTTACGACTTCTGAAGTCCCATCATTTGTGTCGGATGTGATCGGGGTAATCTTGTTTTTTACAATAAGTTCTTTAAGCTGCGTATCTTCCACATATAAAGCGCCTAATTTTACCTGATCACTTGGTAAAATAGTAAATCTGAATTTTCCATTCGTACGGGTAAATTCCTTCACTACTACTCCTTTTTCATTCGTTAACAACAATTTATTATATTTTTTTAGCTCGGGATCGTTTTCATCAAGTGTAAAAGAAAAGGTTTGGTCAGCGTGTAAATTTGCAAACAGAAATTTACCTTCCTTGTCAGTTTTTGTGGATTGTAAAATTGCATCTTTGTCGTTTATCAGGTTTATTATAGAGTTGATCAACGGGGATTTATTTTCAGTAATTAACTTTCCTCTCAAATCAAAACGCAATTCACTATCTTCTATCGACATTGATTTTAAAGTATTTTTATCAGCTGCAAGAAATGCAAATTTGAAATCACCTTTATTTCCGGTAGTGGTTGCTAACATTTCTTTTCCACTTTTGTTGGTGATTGTTATTTTTGTGTTTGGTGCTAAATCAGGATCACTCTCATCTACCTTCACTAAATATTTTTGATCCGCAGGCAAATCTGTAAAATTAAATCCACCGGAAGCATCAGTGAAAACCGTTTTTATTATTTCACCTTTTTCATTCACTAAATTAACTTTTTTATTTGCTAAGGGCTTTGATGGATTTTCACCAAATAATAAATTTCCTGCTATCGAAACATCATCTCCTGCATCCATCTCAACCAGCGTATTGGAATCTGCAGAGAGTAAAGAAAAATTGAAAGCACCATTTTTACCGGAGGTAGTGGATTGCATTTCTTTACCATTTTTATTGGTGATACTAATTTTCGTGTTTGGCGCTAGTTCAGTATCACCTTCATCCACCTTAACCATAAAATTTTGGTCCGAAGGTAAATTAACAAAAACAAATGCTCCAACAGCATTGGTAGTAACAGTCTGAAGGATTTCACCTTTATCATTCACCAGGTTAACTTTGGTATTTGCAAGTGGTTTTGACGGGTTTTCACCAAACAATAAATTACCCGCAATCGTCACATCTTCAGCTCCTCCAATCTCAGGCAATGAATTTGGATCAGCAGGTAGATTTTGGAAAACAAACTTTCCGCCTTTGTCATTTATAACTGTTACACGAATAATTTTCCCTTTTTCATCTGACAGGTAATATCTATTTTTTGCAGCAATTGCCGGATCATTTTCATCTAACTTTACTAAATATTTTGAATCGGGATCAAGTTTGTCAAACTTAAAAAAACCTGTACTATCAGTAATAGAAACATTGAGAATACTTCCATCTTCGGCAATAAGCATTACTTTAGCATTCCTTGCCGGATCATTCAGATTTTGACTGAACAATATTTTTCCCGACACCGTAAGAAAGTTATTAAGTGTAATAAAACTGTAAATATCATCAGCTCCTTTTCCGCTTGTTCTATCGGAAGAAAAATAACCGGCAGTATTATCATCCGAAAAAACAATTCCAAAATCGTCTGTTGAGGAGTTTAATGGAGATCCGAAATTTTTTATTGCCGAATATTTATCATCAATTTTTGTTGCTGAAAATACATCCAGTCCACCAAATCCTGAATGCCCATCTGAAGAGAAGAATAACATACCATCTTTACGGATGTATGGAAATACTTCTGATCCTGCGGTATTAACATTTGAGCCAAGATTTTGTGGTTGCGCCCAATTATCACCCTCTTTTTTACAAAAATAAATATCCATTCCTCCAAAGCCTCCGGGCATATCTGATGCAAAAAACAAATACTGGTCATCTCCTGAAAGACTTGGATGTGCAACTGAATAATCATCACTATTGTATTGAAATGGTTTTACTTTATTCCAGGATTTTTCACTTTTTGCAGAATAAAACAACTTGGCACGATTCACAAAATTTTTATCTTTTTTACTTGTTTCGTAACCAACACGCGTAAGATACATCGTATTTTGGGTAGAGTTATAACAAACCGGTCCATCGTGGTAAATTGAATTTATTTGCCAGGAAAGAGCTTTTACCTTTTTTGACAATAAAACAGCACCTGTTTGATCTGTTTTTATTTCCGAGGAATAGACATTTAAAAATGGTTGCTTGTTCCATGAATACGTATTATCATTCACCATATCTTTTGTTCTGTCAGAAACAAAAACCAATTGATTTTTATAAAATGAAGGCCCGAACTCCGAATGAATAGTATTTATTTCATCAACGAAAGTAATATCCATTTGCCGTGTTTTCGAGATCCAGATTTTTATATCATCACAGGATTGTACAGAAATTTCAACTTGTTTATCATTAGGGACAACATTGGAATATATTTTAAATTGTTCTTTCGCTTCATCAATTTTATTTATATTTTTTAAAACCATTCCGTAAAAAAAATGATTTACCGGTGCAATAGTATCTTGCTTCATCAACCGTGCATAATACGTTTCGGCCTGTTGATAGTTTTTTGTTAAACGATAGGAATTGGCAATTTTTTCAAGCGCCTCAGCATTGTCATTCTTTTTTATTATTTTTTTATACAGCTGTATAGCTTTTGCATAATCATAATTATCATAGTACTTATTGGCGCGTTTTAATTGCGCAAATGAAGACGTAACAAAAAGTGAAAATATAAATGTGAAGCAAATGAATGTTATTCTCATAAATTATAAAACTACTAAATTCTAATTCTTAATCCTTGACTGGAATTCTTAATTTATTTCTTACAGATAGCGTGGCGAAAGCATTTTGTTTTTATAAATATTAAAATCATAACTAATCATTATTTCATGACTTCCTCCTGCAGCTTTTCCAATTTTGTTTAATCCAAAATCATACGAATAGCCTAACTTAAACTTATCTGTAATATTAAATTGAGTATAGGCAACAATACCATAACTAGATCGAATGGATACACCGAACCATAATTTCTGATCCAACAAAAAGCTTAAATTAACATCGGCAGTTGGTGGCGAATGTTTAGCGGCTTTCAGCATACAGGAAGGATTAAAAGTCAACTTATCGGATATTGCCCATGCTTTTCCGAGTGTAAAAAAGACATGTGGAGAAAATTGCGCATCATCCCCATTTTGGTTGGAAACACTAGTCAATCGGCCATTATATAAATGCGTTACGCTAAAACCTGCATACATCGAATTCGTATTATAATAAACTCCGGCATCTGCAGTAGGAACAATTTTTGAAGTGACATTGTTATCATAAACATTGTCATTAGGGTCTTTGTGAGTTACATCTGTCCAGTTATAAGTAAATTTATAAATTCCGACCCTCAAACCAAAAGCTAATTTTCCATTTTGAATCGGAATACGATACGCATAAGAACCCATTGCACCAATACTTTTCTTTGGACCTATCTGATCAGCAATAATTGCAAATCCTAAACCTACTTTCTTTTTTCTTAATGGTGCATTTGCTGTTATTGATTCAGTTTTAGGGGCACCATCAATTCCTGTCCACTGGCTTCGTAAAAACATGGCAGCACTTAATGCTTCCCTGCTCCCCGCGAATCCGGGATTAATAGCCATTTGGTTAAACATGTACTGGCTATATTGCGGATCTTGTTGTGCAAATATTTCTCCACCGGAACCTTTCCAAAGGAAAGGTAAAAGGAAAATAAGTGCCGGAATAATAATTACTTTTTTCATCTTATATAAATTTCAAATGCAAAATCATTAATCAAAATTTTAATGTGTTACTTCCACATATCCTTTATATGTTTTACCACCTGCTTCCACTAAATAAAAATAAGTTGCATCCTGTAATGGGTTTCCAGCATTATTTTTTCCATCCCACACAACCGTTACATTATCATAATTTTTCCGGTTCCATACCAGATCTCCCCAGCGATTATAAAATGAAACTTTATTCTCCCCAATGTTTTCAATCCCGTCAATTATCCATTTATCATTATTACCATCACCATTAGGTGTGATACCTTTGTAAAAAACGAGTTCAGCACCACATTCTACCTGATCTTCGGTAATAATTACCGAATCGCTGATAGTATAAGTAGTATCTGTAATGATGTAATAATAAGTACCGGGTGCAAGATTGGTAACGATACTGTTTGTCGAATTTAATGGTGGCCCCCAGAAATAGGTAACCGGCCCTGTGCTTGTAAGCACCGCTAATGATGCACTACCATTGTTTGCACCGATACAGGTTGAATTTACACTCATGCCATCAACAGAAAGGAAATTATTTATTGATGTAGGTTGATGAAAACCTTGTGTTATTGTTTTTATTGTAAAAGGTGCAGTTGCAGGTGAATACGTTTGAACCATAACTTCACCAATAGTATAATCAATTTTATTACCGGCAGCTGTTGTACCTGTATTACCGGAAGTACCTAATACCTGTTGCATAGGTGGATTAGTTTGCACTTGAGCAAATCCAGAACTTACTAATGCGAACATTAGCAGATAAAGGAATACTATTTTATTTTTTATATTTATCATGATGATAAATTCTGTTTTTATTATTAAACCTTGCCGGTGAAATAACACCTGCCATGGCTAAAAAGTCTCCTTATTAATCTAATTATTTTTTCACTTCAAAATTTATTCCTAATTGAGCTTTTATTTTTTCGAAATCGGATTCAAGTTGAATATTAGATTTTTTCAGATTTACATTCTCCTCCTTTAAAACCCCAACAGACTGTGTTAAACTTTGAATTACCTGTTGTTGTGTTTCCATTTTAACATTCAATTCTTTTAATGCCTCCACAAGTACAGGAGTGAGTTTAGAGTAATCAACACTTTTGTACCCAAGGCTGTCTTCATCCGTGTTTACTAATTCAGGAAATATTTTTTCAACATCCTGAGCAATGAAGCCAATCTGTTTTTTATTGCCAAATTCCCAATCGGGAAATTCATCTTTTTTCCAATAGTAATTGACTCCCTGCATTCTTAATACCTTTTCCAAAGAATTATGCAGTGGTTTAATTTCTTTTTTAAAACGTAAGTCCGAGCAAGCCAATGCAGTAGTTGTTATTAAAGTAGAAGCCCTGATTGCGCCAGCAACATATAAACGTGCTGTGCCGATAGTCGGAGGTGTTGCACAAGTTCCAATTATCACCCTTCCATCCGTTTTGATTCTCATTTTTTCAGTAATGTTAACATTGTTAATTCCATCACCATCGGTACCAAAAATCAGATCACCGTTATAACCTGCAGAACCATCTGCCCAGATACCACCTTGGCCCCAAGGTCCAAGGCCATTACTATTATTTAATAAATTAATACCGGTACTTGGAACTCCAGCCCCATCTGCTGCAAAAGAAACTATAGCTAACCTTGATGGAGGAGTTATTGTACCTATACCAACGTTACCTGAAGACACAATTGCAAAGTCATTGGAAATTCCACCGTTATTTGCGTATCTGAAAAGGATGGAGCTTGCAGGTGCCGGAGCAGTATAGTCTCCATGCGTGAATACCATACTACCTGGAGTGTCGAAATGACCTGCTGAATTTAAAATAAAATATGCTCCTTTGTAGGAGGTTTTAGAGGAATAAAGGCCGAACTGTGATGTCTCATTGTGTGACCTAATATTGCTATATATTCCGGTACCGACTGTAATTTCTCCCGAAACCTCCAACTTAGATGTAGGGATGGTTGTTCCAATCCCAACATTCACTGCATCTGCACCGGTTCCGCCAAGAACTATGGCATTATCCGCATCTACTTTTGCATTATAACCAATTGCCGCTGCTTTACTATGTTGAGTTGCCGAATAAAGGTCGGCACCATATCCAATAAAAGTATTATTTGAGCCTGTTGAACTAGTGTATCCAGCGTGGTAACCTATAGCAGTATTGTTTCCTCCTCCAATATTATTATAAAGTGAAGATTCTCCAATGGCTGTATTATTGGATCCTGTACTATTCGTTAGTGCTTGTACTCCATTCGCGGTATTTGAGCTTCCTGTTACATTGGCAGAAAGAGCCCCCTGTCCGATAGCGGTATTGAATAGACCAGATGTATTGCTATAAAGCGCTTCGGCTCCAATGGCTGTATTCAGAGTTCCTGCGTTTGTAGAAATACCAGCTAAATAACCAAAGGCTACAGAACCCAGACTATTCGGCTCAATTCTCCCTGCCTTCAGATTGTTTACCCTAAAATTTAAAGAAATATTGTCGCTGGTACCGATAAAGTTTGTGCCATCAACCGTTCCACTATTACCTGTTAAACCCCATGTTGTGGGTAAAGGATTTCCAACCGTTTTCCAATCAACATATACCGATGTCCCTATACGGTTAAAGCGGTAAAGCGTGCTTTGAGCAGCCACCGTTGGACCATTTGGAGGAGTAAAATAGAAAGTAAGTCCGGCCTGTGAGAAAGTATAAGTACGCGATGTGGCATCCGTAATAATTGCGGTATAGTTTCCTCCATCCTGCATATTTACAAAAGTAACAGCTCCCCCCCCAACCGCCTGCAATACTTGATTATTACCATTGTTCCAATCAATCGCACTGCCGGCAGCGACTATATATCCATGACTGTATATCTGCCCAACCACATCAAGTGCTGCAATGGGTGAAGTTGTTCCGATACCCACTTTTCCACCACCTGAAGGAACTACAATTGCATAGTTATTGGTTGCACCACTTGCGAAAAAGTATCCAGATATATTGGTGCTGGTTGATCCTGTATTTGTAACAGAAGAATTAATACCATAAGCCGTGTGACTCGCAATTGAATTAGCCCCACTGCGTTGTATTGTTATTATTTTACTTGCACTACCTCCGGTTCCTGTTGTTGAAGCTGAAGACAAATAAAGGACTTGTCCATTTGTCAGGTTATTATCCTGCGCAGCAATAGTAGTACCATTTCCACTGCCAATAACATCCAATGCAAATGAAGGGGCACTATTATTAATGCCTACAAAACCGGTATTCTTCACATAAAATTTAGATGTACCGGCATCCTGTATATCAAAATTACCAGTCCCTGCTAAATTATATATCATGTTAAAATTAGCTTGAGAAATTGTTGTATTGGCAGTTAGTGTTCCACCTAATTGAATATCATTAACAACTTTAGTCAAACCATTTGATGCTGTTGGAGAAGCCGGAAGAGCAGCCCAACTTAAATTTCCGGAAGCATCCGTTGACAGGAAATTTCCTGCAGTCAGTGAAGCCGGCAAAGTATAAGTAATATTGGCAGCCTGAACAGGAGCTTTGAAAGCTGTATAATTTGTGCCACTTGCTGCTGGCTCGGCTAATCGTATTTCCCCTGCAGCACTGCTGTTAGATACTAAAAAATTACCGTCCTTTAATTCAAATTTTTGAGATGGTTTTGTTCCAATACCTACCTGGCCACTATTATCAACTCTCATGGCTTCACTCAAAGCAGTACCATTATGTGTGGAAAAAATAATATTCCCCATATTACCACTTCCATCTGTTTTAGATTCAATTCTGGCAATCAGATTTGAACTGGCTGTATAATTTCCAAAATCAATTCTTGCCACATTTCCATCTATGCCCGTATTTGTTGATCCTTGTAATTCCAAAGATATATTTTCGTTGTTGTATGCATCTCCCTGAGCTATGGTTACATAATGAGATGCGCCTGTGTATTTTCCCGGGGAAGCAGTACCAACGCCCACATTCACGGCATCTCCTCCAGTGCCTCCAAGAACCATGCTATTGCTTGCATTTACCAAGGCATTTTTACCAATAGCGATTGCATTTTGCAGATTTGAGGCCGAAGCAACACCGGGGCCTGAATTATAACCTAGAAAAACATTATAACTTCCGATGGTATTGGCGTTGGCCGGGGTTGCTGTATAACCAGCCTGAAAACCCAATGCCATATTACCTGTACCGGAAGTATTACTATACAATGCATTCACTCCGTTGGCAGTATTAGAATTTCCGGTATTGTTTAAATAAAGCGCATAACCTCCAATGGCAATATTTTCGTTTCCTGTTGTATTAAAACGGAGCGCATTCATTCCGATAGCGGAATTATAGTTTCCGGTAGTATTGAAACGCAGTACATAATTTCCAATTGCGGTATTCTGAATACCATTTACAGTTGAAGTTGGCTGGTTTAAGAAAAGAGCTTCAACCCCAATTGCAATATTATCGGTGTTCCAGGCAGTACCGGCATTGTTAAAGGACTGCGTATTTAAAGCTTTAAATCCGATGGCAATATTTCTACTTGCAGTAGTATTGTTAAGAAGTGAAGAACCTCCACTTGCGATATTTTGTAATCCTGTTGTGTTGGCATTACCTGCCTGATATCCAAAAAAAGTGTTGAATAAAGTTGGATCTATTCTTCCTGCTTTTTGGTTGTTTACACGTATATTAAAAGGTATATTATCTGAAGTGCCGATAAAATTGGTACCATCCACTGTGCCTGTATTTCCTGTAAGAGACCATGCACTGCCTGCAACCGAATTACCGGAAGCACTTAACATTTGCCAATAGGTTCCATCATACACTAAATTCACAACCTGTCCTCCTCTAATATCCTTGTCCAATAAATTAGTTGTACCACCTTCTTTTTTAATTAAGATAGCTCCGGTTGAATTCACATTAATTGTTGGGAAGGAATCACATACAACATTCGCTTTAAAAGTTACCTGGATACCTGATTTTAAAGTAAATTCACCAGGTACATCCAGAGTATAAGCCGAGCCTACTCCACCTGAACTGATTTCTACCTGTGCATTAACAGTAATATTCGCTGTTATGAACAGCAGAAAAAAGATTCGTGTTATTATTTTTTTATTTATCATTTTGATAAATTTTATTTTAAACATATGTAATATTAAAAATACCTTATTTCCTTGCTTTTGCCTCTAATCCCAATACTGTTCTGATTTTTTCTATTTCGGCTTTCATAACAGCATTATCACTTTTTATTTTATTTATCTCCTCATCTTTATTCCCGTTTTCCGCTTTCAGCGATTCAATTTGCTTTTGCTGAGATTCCACTTTAACATTTAATTCTTTTATTGCATTAATTGCAGCCCAGTGAATAGGATCCGCATTGAGTTCTAAGTAACCATCCGGACGTACATTTATGGCATCCGGAATTACAACTTGTACTTCCTGAGCTACAAAACCAATAATTTCTTTATCGGAAGGAAGCCCGAGAACATTATCCTTTTTATAATTAAAGCGTATTGTGCGTAGTTGTATTATTTCTTTAAGCCCATATTCATAATTGGAGCGAACATCTTTAAGCCTGATGTCAGAAGTATTTGTCCAGGCAGTACCTGTAGATAAACCAGCTGTTCCTACAACACTTAACCTGTGCGTTCCAGGTGCAGATGTCCCCATACCTATATTTCCATTATTTAATATTGTCATTCGTTCTGTTGGCGTATTTGTGTTTAGTGGTGCAGTAGAAAATACTAATCTGCTACCTGCATAGGCACTAGTAGTAAATGCCTGAGAAGCTTCTGCATATATTGTTGCTCCCCATTGCATAGATGCGTTAGCTGAATTATATCCAAAAAAATCAATTGCACCCAAATCATCACCCGAAGCTACAGCAAGCGGAGCCGTTGCAGTGCCACGTCCTTTTTGAAAAGCTAAACTGGTACCAAGAGCAAAGCTAGAATAGTTTTTAATTGTCTGAGAAATAAAACCTGAGGTATTAGAAGAAATTGTAAGAAGTTCAGTTGGATTGTTAGTACCAATACCTACATTGCCGTTTCCTTTTATTCTCATTTTTTCAGTTATGTTGACATTGCTAACACCATCGCCATCGGTGCCAAAAATCATATCCCCGTTATATCCTGCATAGCCATCGGACCAGATACCAGCATGTCCCCAGGAATTGTTCAGAAAAGTAAGGCCGTTACTGAAAGTTCCTGCACCATCGGCAGCAAGAGAAACCATAGATAACTTTGATGCAGGAGCGTTTGTCCCAATTCCAAAATCACCTGCTTTGTAAACAATATTTTGACCAGTCCCTCCATCATATACAAACCAGTATTGTTGAGTAGAGGTGGTTGACCATCCGGTAGATGCCTTATAAACACCATTTTCATTGAAAGTAATAGTGGAATTACCTGTATTTTGTCCGTTTGCATCAAGTATTATTCCCGGGGCATCAGTGGCTCCTGCCCCATTACTTTCTATCAGTAACTTTGGTGATCCTGTAGATTGAAAAATATGAAGTTTTTGGGAGGGTGCAGCTGTTGCAATACCAACATTGCCGTTAGGTAAATAATTTAAAGGCTGAATCCAGGAGGCGCCATCAAAATATGCTAAATAAGCCATATTTCTTTCAGCAACAGTAGCCCAGGCATTTCCTCTTGCCCCAAAAGCCCAACCTTTAGTACTTACTGCGCCCATTTGTAAAGAACCAGCGGCATTATTTAATGTAACTAAATTAAAAGCAATATCATCGCCAGCTGCAGCTCCTTGTGTAGATAAAGCAATATTTGCGTCATTCGGGTTATGAATAGTTAAATTTGCAGGAGGTGCAGTAGTTCCAATACCTACAAAACCTGCATTCGTAATTCTCATTTTTTCAGATTGTATATTGGTACCGCTGGGTGTTGTATTAAAAGTTATTCTACCTGGCATGTTATTTATCCCGGGTGTCCCATCCACTTCAAACTCTATTGTTCCGGTAGGCCAATAAGATGTTGATGATGCACCATCTGCTCCCCATCCCCCTATTTGACCTGTAATATCATTGAGATTGACGATGGTATTGCTTCCTATAGCCGGATTTCGACTTTTTGTCATCATTATTCTTGGCTCTGTATTGTTGGCAGCAAAATTCTGAAGTAAAAATGCAGCCTCATATTGGCTTATACCTGCAACATTCAGTTTGCTTAAAGGGGTACTTATTCCAATACCCACATTACCTGCATTATCAATACGCATACGTTCAGCATTTGCAGCGGTAGCATCCTTTGTAGTATAAAAAACAAGAGCGGTTGGCAAGTCGGCTCCTCCACCGCTAGCGGCATCTCGCATTCCCCGTATGGCGGCTTCATCATACATTCCACCGTTTGCACCAAACCCTAACATACCCAGAGTACCACCTGCACCGGCCACCGGCACCCCGGTCATTAAATTTATATTTCCCCCATAAGCACTGGCAGTATTACTCACATGGACAACTTGCGGAAAACTTGCAGCTGCCTGAGTCATCGTGATAGTAGTCCCATTATCCGTAATGCTTGAATTTCCTAAAGCATTGGCAGCAGTCCATTTAGGAATCGTGTTAATAACACCTCCACTTAATATGCCTGCAGTTGACCAGGTTAGTGTACCTGAACCATTATTACTTAAAAAGCCACTCGTATTCGCGGCAGGGAAAGTTGTAGCAGCTCCGTTTAATTTTATGATGTTACCTGAAGAGTTCACCTGAAATGGTGATGAAGCACCAGATCCAACGGAGAAAAGGGCAGATGGAGTGTTTGTTCCAATACCGACATTATCGGTTAATGTCGTTTGAAAAATATTAGATCCTGATTTTGTCCAAGGACCAACGGAGTTTGGATCAGCCCAGGAAGCCAATCCTGTTGCATCTGATTTTAAAATATAATTTGCTGCCGCACCGGTTGGCATAGTTAAATTTCCTCCAATGAATGTGTTATTAGGAGTATATACCCCCCATTGGATACTTGATGCATCTTTATAGGACAATGCACCAAAAATAGTTGCGTTCCAATCAGAACCAATTACCCCTGCTGAATTTGGAAAATCCTGATAATTATATCCTGCCACTGCAACGGAGTAATTATTACCCCAATTACTTGCACCTTTTATTGCTGCATCTACAACTGTTTCTCCCCAACCTGTTCCCCCATTTGCAGGTACATTACTACCATCTCTATATGATAAAATCCCTGTATGATCCGGACCAAAATCCGCTATAGGACTCTCGTTATATAAATCATATTTAGCATTTGGTGTTGTTCCATTGATACCGATTTTTCCAGTTGTATTTATTCTCATTCTTTGTACATCTGAAGTCTTAAATACTAAATCCTGAGCATCAGAAGTTCCAATATAATCAGTAGCAGGATTGGTTCCTGAATTACCTACCGTTGACCAATCCGGGTTTGCAGGTATTACATCAAATACCTTCCAGGCTGTACCATTATAATAATTGAATTTATCACTTCCGGTATTATAAACTAACAGACCGGTGGCTGGCGTAGAAATTGCATTCCTTTGAGCCAAAGTCATACGTGGAACTAAAACACCTTTAGAAGTTGAAGTTAAATCCAATAAAGCCGAAGCATTTGGTGCAATTGTTCCCATCCCAATACTACCACTATCTTTCAGAACCAATGGGGCACCAAGTAAGGCGTTACTATAGAAGAACATCCCTTGTTGAGCATTGTTGTAATATTGAGCCCAATTTTCAGAACCGCTTGTTTTAAATTTGATGCCTGTGTTTGCTGTTCCATCAATTCCTAGCATAGCTTGTGCACCGGTATCAACGACAGATAATCTCTCGGTAGGAGTATTTGTACCAATACCTATATTTCCACTGGCATTAATTCTCATTCTCTCTGTATTGTTAGTCCTAAATAATAAAGGAAGAGCATCTGTAGTTCCTAAAAAATTTGTAGCTACATTAATTCCAGTGTTTCCCTTAAGCGACCATACACTATTCGCTGAAGCAAGGGCAATACCGGAAGCACTTAACATTTGCCAATAAGTTCCATCATACACTAAATTCACAACCTGATTTGCAATAATATCACCTGACACTAAATCTGTTGCACCACCTTCTTTTTTAATAGTTTTTGGGAGAGTCCCATTAACATTCATAGTTACCGCTGCGGCACATGCTATATTGGCTTTAAAGGTTATCTGGATACCGGCCTTAAGAGTAAATGCTCCCGGTATCGTTAGTGTATATTCCGTAGGTGTTCCACCAGAACTGATTTCAACCTGTGCTTCTGAAGACAAAAAACAAGTGGTGAAACCTAGAATAAATAATAATTTTCTTTTCATATTTATTAAAGAATTATTTCAATAAAACTTTTGCAGTACCAGCACCCGCCACTGATTCTAAATAAACACCAATGCTGGTACCAGCCGAAGGGATAGCTACACTTCCAGCTTTACCGGCTGATACATTACCTGTAATACAATGTTGGCCTCTTACTGCTCCCCCTGCATCAACATTAACTGTAACAACACCAGCTACGGCCACTTTTGCAAGTGCACCGCTGGCAACAGATTCGGTTACAACACCCATTGCAGAATAGTTACCGGCAGTAGCGGTTGTGGTAAATGAATTATTTATACTGCCAATTATAACTATATCACCTACAGTACAAACTCCACCTGTATTGTTAGTTAAAACTATTGTAATGGCCGTGTTAATACCTGATGACGCATCACCAATATTCATATTACCAGTATTGGCATCAATTCTCATTCTTTCTGTATTTGCTGTCTTAAATACTAATGGTTGAGTATTGGTGGAACCTATGAATTCGGAACCAGATAAAGAATTACCGGTTAGTAACCATCCGGAACCACCGGAAGAAACTAATGTCCAATTTGGTATTGCGGGTGTTCCGCTATTATAATAAAAACCTGCAGTACCATCTGTTTGATATATTATTAAACCTGTTGCAGGGGAAGCTATTGCTGTTTTATTGGCAAGTGTCATCCGAGGAACTAAGAATCCTTTGGTAGTGGAAGTTAAATCCAATAAAGAAGATGCTTCCGGCGAACTGGTTCCAATACCAATATTTCCACCTGTATTAATATAACTGCTACCAGTTCCACCTGACAAAAGGATAGTATTTGTCCCACTATTTTTTATTCCAATTGAGCCTGATGCTCCGGCTCCTGTTCCTGCTGAAATATTTACAGCATCTATTACATTTGTTTGATCACGTAATAATATTCCACCACCGGCAACAACAAATTTATCTCCCGGAGTTGTTGTCCCAATTCCAATGTTACCGGTATTTTTGATAACCATATTCACATTGCCAGCAATAGATCCGTCAGCTGTGGTAATAAATTCAAGACGAGTCGGTAAATCGCCAGCACCACCTGATGCAGCATCTCTTTTGCAAAAAATGCCCCCTTGTGCAGTACCCGCATCTTGTGAATCAGCAAAATATATTGCACCAAGAATAGTGTTTACCGTAGCAGCAGGTGTATTTAGAACAGCAGAAAAAGTAGGAGCGAATCCATTTGAAATAGATAATAAGGTAGAAGGTGAACCTGTTCCAATACCCACATTTGTTCCACCATCAAAAATAAGGGAGTTACCAAGAGTAGTACCATTTGGCGTCCATTTTGGCACATAATTTAAAGTACCGCTTCCTGTAACTGTTCCTGCAGCGGGAGTATTCCATGTTGGCGCACCCGCTCCATTGGAGGTAAGCACTTGCCCTGATGTTCCTACGGCTGTAATACCCATTCCACTAGCTGTAGAATATACAGCACCTCCATTAACAGCAGTAAGGTTTGTATTTGTTCCGCCATTGGCAAGAGGTATTGTCGCAACCGTTCCAATAGTACCTGCGGCACTGTTAGTAATAATTCCCGCTGTTGTTAATTTAGGGAAAGAAACAGTATTACTTGCACCACCAATTGCAACCGCTCCTGTAGCAGCGCCTGTATTAATATTTGTTACTGCTGAACCACTGGTATTGATATTAGATGCACCAGTTATAGTTACTGAGCTACTAAATGCAGCAGCAGCCGACCATGTTTTAGCACCTGCAGCAGTTTGTGCATTTGTTAAATCCACAAAGTTTTGAGTGGATGAACCTGTACCTCCATTCGCAATTGGTAATATTCCGGTAAAAGTAATATTGGGTGTTGTTCCTCCGCTGGAAGCTATATTACCGCTACCTGTTACATTTGTTACAGTTCCTGCCGCACTGGAAACCAAGGTCCAGACAGGGACAGCAGGTGTACCGCTGTTATAGTAAAAACCAGCTGTGCCATCAGTCTGGTAAATCATTAAACCTGTTGCAGGTGTTACTATTGCTGTTTTATTTGCAAGAGTCATTCTTGGAACTAAGAACCCTTTGGAAGTAGAAGTTAAATCCAATATCGAAGATACATCAGGAGATGAAGTTCCTATTGCTACCCTACCATCAGGAGAAATAGTCATTCTGCCTGTTGCACTAATTGATCCGTTATCTGTAGTGACAAATGTTAATGCTGTTCCATGGGCAATCCCTGAAAAGTTTTCAGTAGCAGTAGCCATCATTCCTGCATTTGGCCCATTTGAACTAAATGCGGCTCCATCGTAACCAGAAAGTACAAAAGCACCAAGATTATCCCCAACCAATACAGCAGTAGGAAGTAATACAGTGCCTCTCGACCTCATCATTCCAATTCCGCTTTGAATATTTGAAGTAATATCTTCCGCAACCTGAACCGTCAAAGAAACCGGATTATTTCCTGCAATATGTAATTTTGAAGAAGGAGCATTAGTTCCAATACCAATATTACCTGCAGCGTCAAGTCTCATTCTCTCTAAATTCGTTGTTCTGAATATTAATGGCTGTGCATCCGTATTTCCTAAAAAATTTGTTGCAGGATTAATACCTGAATTACCAAAAATTGACCATGTATTTGAGGTTCCACTCGAAGAAATAATTTTTTTCCATATGGCTCCATTAAAATAACAAAAGGCAAGACTGTCCGTATTATATATCAATAATCCGGTGGCAGGTGTCGCGATGGCAGCCATTTGAGTCCCATTCATTCGGGGAGTCAATAAACCTTTTGTAGCTGATTGAACATCCAGCATTGCACTGACATCCGGTGCTGCAATACCGATACTAACATTACCATTAGTAGAAATATTCATTACATTCCTATTCCCATTATAGATATCCTTAATTGTAAATCCGGTTGATGAATTTCCATCCTGACCAATAAACCATTCGCTTAGTCCGGTTTTTAAACGGTAACCCGTCTTAAAGTTACCTCCGCCATTTTGAACAGTAACCTCAATGGGATCAGTCGTTCCATAAACATGAAGTAAAGAAGCTGGAACTGTCCCAATGCCAATTTTAGTTCCATCGTTATACAAATTACTTGTTGCTGTCCAATCTGTTCCATCGTGGTAAATAGTTTGTCCTGTAGTACCAATAACACCAAAAGTTCCGGTAGCTCCGGTTGTTCCATCAATTCCAGTGGCTCCCGTTACTCCCTGAATACCTTGTGAACCCGTTACTCCTGCTATACCTTGAATACCTTGAGATCCGGTGGCTCCATCAATTCCGGTGGCTCCCGTCACTCCCTGAATACCTTGTGAACCCGTTACTCCGGCTATACCTTGAATACCCTGAGATCCGGTAGCTCCATCAATTCCTGTTGCTCCGGTTACTCCCTGAATACCTTGTGAACCTGTTACTCCGGCTATACCCTGAATACCTTGAGATCCGGTGGCTCCATCAATTCCTGTTGCTCCCGTTACTCCCTGAATACCTTGTGAACCCGTTACTCCGGCTATACCTTGAATACCCTGAGATCCGGTGGCTCCATCAATTCCTGTGGCTCCCGTTACTCC